>PJTO01000030.1_pt1 | contig 261361 bp, 215 predicted proteins | sample 1512101 | NCBI WGS metagenome assembly PJTO01 (sample SAMN08177690, study PRJNA422409) | Soil metagenome, whole genome shotgun sequencing project. | reverse complement strand
ACCGGACAAAAAATATCCGTCTAAGGAACCGATCTGCACAACAACTTTTTGTTCTTTTCAAACCTCAACTCTGAGGGGACACTTTGAAGTGGTGAAGAGGGGACAGTTTAAATGGTATATCCATTTAATGTGCTATATGCAGGATTTTAGGCTCAAATTCCAAGTTCATCGTGCATTGCTTGCCATTCTTTTCCAAATTCAATCATTTCTAATGCTTTTTTTCGTTTTTCTTCGGGCAGACATTGAATACAGGTCGGATACTGAATGCCCTTATAATGCTCTTTACATTGAGGGCACAATTCCATATTCCGTAAATCATAGTTAGACGCACATCGTTTACACGAAGTTATAGTGTCCTCAAAGGAAAGATACTTTATGTTATCATCTAAATACAGTAAAAAAGCCTCTTTTTCAATTGTTTCAGCCTCATTGGTTTTTACCACGTTTCTTTGAAACCAATACTTTATATTCGATAAGTTTTGCTTGTTTTTCCATTGGTCTTTTGATATAAAACATTTGTCACGGACATCAAGAGCATCTTCATTTTCATAAAAAATAGCAATCAGTTCATCTACCGATTTATAAACGGGCTTATCAAATTCGGACTTGCATTCTGTGCAACGATATTGTGGGAGTTTTCTCACTCTCTTGTTAGGTCGGTTATCTCCACAATTTGGGCATAAAGGTACAGGCACATAATCATAGTTTTTTATTATATACTTCCTAAAATCAGACTTATCAACGGTGGAATTGCCGTCCTTGAAAATTTGAGTGTATTTTCTGGTGACCTCTCTTTCAATTTCTGGATATTTTCTTGGATGAGAAAGGTGCTGTATTGTTAGTATGTGCGTACTGTTACATATTTCGCATTTTTCTTTGAGGAATTTATCTCTTCTCTCTTTCCAATCTTTTGTGTGCCAAGACCGCTGTCCTTCTTTAAAATCTTTCCAATATAGATCTTTAGCTAGCTTTACCGTGATGTTTCCGCTTGATAGCTTTTCTCTTAATTCAATGTGTTCGTTGTATGTCAACATGTTCTGCTATAGTGATGTAGTAACCCTAAGCTATAAATCATCCATAGCCTTTGCTTTTATTTTCGCAGAGTTTATTTGGTCAAAATATGCCAATTTAACAAAGCAACTTGTTACGCTATTATGATCTATTGACAATTGAATTTCGCCTTTATCAGTTTCCCAAACAGAAAAGTATTTGCAGTGGTCAAACTTTACTTTGTACATTCTATCCTCATCGTCTGTCGGCTGAGAATAACCTTCAAATTCTTCAACTACTTCGGAAGGTTTTCCATACTTTTCAGTTAGCATTTGTTTTAGTTCAAAATAATTACTGGAAAGCGTAGACCAAGTTTTTTTGTCAGAAAATATTACCACTATTTTATGAACTAAATCTTTTTGTTTTAATGTGGAGACACCAATGTAGCAATCTTTGTAGCCTGCGAAGTCACCATTTAATATTGCTGTTCCGTCTTTTGTATGAGCATGAGTAAAGCCGTTTTGCTTCATTTTAGAAACATACTCGTTAAGGGTTCCGTCAATTGGAACGCCTTTGAAAGAAAGATGCTCTGATGTTTGAGCAAAAGTTAGCATTGTCGTTAATGCAAAAAGTAATGTCAAATGAAATTTCTTCATATTATCAGTTGTTATTGGCACTCATCTTTAGCGTGTTGTCTATTATGACACGCAACCGTCAAATATACGTAATAACAATATATTTACGAAGTTCCACTTATACACACCTCATTATTTGCAAAATTTAACAGATTAAGTCAATACAAAACCGTAATTCAGAATTAGCCGTTTTTAGTGGATTTTAACCCCTTAGCGAGACGAGCGTAGGGTCGAGCAGGTAAGCTCTGTTTTTTGGACAATCGTTCGTCTCGCAAGGGATTTCAATGCTTGTTTTTGATTTATACAAGAAAAACAATAAGGAAATAATCAGACAGGTTTGTCCTACCTGCAAGCGTTATGTAAAGGCTTATTCACGCTATCCAAACTACGTCTGTCAGCGGTGCATACCTTATGACAACCGACAAAAAAGGCAAAGCCGTGACATTCTTCAATACCAGTTTTTCGGGACACGGATGTGCAGGCTCATATACCGATACTGGCAAAGAATATACATCACGTTTTTGCTATATCAAAGGGGTCAAATGTATTGCACAGGAAGCATATTTGGGGGGCATTGTAATATTGCCTTATCTCGCCAAAAGACGTGTTCAGAGAAAAAAGGTAAAGTAAAGTGTAGTACTGTATGTAATCTACGAAGTGTTATGCCCTATGCTTTTTTTATAGTTTCACTAACCATTGCGTTCCCGTCAGTTGGTTAAAATTATATAGTATCAAGTGGCTGTAAAGTAATTCATATTGAGCAAATTTGGAAAAACGCTCGTTTAATTTTCTAAATGATTCAGAGTAATACTTGTTCTCGTAAATGACACTTGAAAGTTGTTTACTGAAATTGATTACGAAATACCTGTTGTTTTCACCCGTGTTTCTTTCGTATGTTAGTTCGTTAATTTCTTTCAGCAAGTCAAAATTTTCAATTTTCTCAGGTTCGCTACAAGCAATAGAATGTCGTCCTGCTTGTGTGTATGTGTTGCGATGATGTCCGTTTAATTCAAATGCTTTTCTGAAATTTGAAATATCAATAATTTGTCTGTTGAGATGTGCGTTTACAAGTTCGTTGACATCGTGTAACGCTGGTGAAGCATACACAATAAGAACCTTGCTACCAAAACGACCGTCAATGTGCATTAGCAATTCTTGTTGTTCTTTGTAAATGTCGTATCGATAGTATGGTGTGTTCCAATGTATCCATTCCCTACCGTTAGACATTGTAATGTGTTCTGGTTTTTTGTATTGAAATAATAAGTTCGCTTTAATTCGTGGAATATTGTCAAGCGTCACACTTAGGAAATCTTCCATTTCACGTGCAATTTCGCTTAGTTCAACTCCGTCAAACGGTGTAAAAAACCAAAAAGGGTGTCCTAATCTTCTCCAAAGTCGTCTATTTCTTGTCATTGCAGAACTGTCAAACCCCAAACTGCCTTCTTGAACTTGTCCCAACGGAAAGTAAATATCAGTCTGTCGTGCTAACTCTGAATTGAAATAGTTTTCGTATGTCTTTTCTTCAAATTTTGCTCTCATTTACAGTCGTCTGCATAATCCGGCGCATATGCACCCATAATCCGATAGATGATCCAGTTCAAATGATGGGAGATATTTCGGACATTCCGGCATATATGCACCCAAAAACAGGCTGATAATAGCTGTTTTAGGTTAATTATGTTTCCGTATTCATTGAATTCCGGAGCATATGCACCCAAGATGGAGAAGTAAAACTGGGTTCAGATATAGTTTTATAATGAATCTGGAGTATATGCACCCAGTAAAGCTGTGATATTTTCTATGCTTTTTGTTTTATTGCCTATTCCATTTAAGAAGAGGCACATGGCAGGAAAAACAAAAAGAATGAGCACAATAAAACAATTACTTCGCCTACATGTTCAGGGCTTATCAAACCGTATGATTGCCGAACAGATCGGTATTTACAAAGGTACGGTGAACCGCTATATCCAAAAGCTTAAGTTACTCGATCACTCCATCGATGACCTTCTCAAACTCGAAGAGCCGGTTCTGGCCAAGCTCTTCAGTGCGGGCTCTCCTGCTTATCTCCAGGAGAGGTTTGATGACTTTAAACCTCTTCTGCCTTACTTAGAAAAGGAGCTGGGACGCAAGCACGTCACCCGTAAACTGCTCTGGGAGGAATACCGTGGAGAGCATCCCGGGGGATACGGCTATTCCCAGTTCTGCCACCACCTGAACCAACTGTCAGTTGCCCGTAAGGGCAGCGCTGTCTTCCACCATGATCCGGCGCACCGCCTACAGGTGGACTTTGTAGGCGACACGCCCGGTTATATTGATAGAGACAGTGGCGAGCTTATCAAGGTGCAGGTATTCGTTGCCGTACTGCCGTACTCCAACTATTCTTTTGCCCTGGCCGTCCCTACCCAAGGGACCGATGACTTTCTGTACGCGCTGGGCAAATGTCTCGAACACTTAGGGGGTGTCCCCCAGGTCCTCGTTCCGGACAACCTAAAGGCGGCCGTTATCAAGTCGGACAGATATGAGCCCGTACTGAACAAGGTGATGGAAGACTTTGCAGAACATTATGGTCTGGTGGTCCTGCCGGCAAGGCCGAGAAAACCTAAGGACAAACCTAGTGTTGAGAACGCGGTAAAGCTGATCTACCAGCGCGTGTTTGCCAGGTTGCGCAATCAATTGTTCTTCTCGTTGGCCGAGCTTAATACGGCCATCATGGACAGGGTCAGGGAACATAACCAGACACGTATGCAACGTGAACCTGTCAGCCGACAGGAACGTTTCCTAGCGGATGAAAAGCACCTGCTCAAAGCGCTGCCCCGGAGCCCTTTTGAAAAACGGTATTACGCAGAACTGACCGTCGCTTCGAATAACTGTGTTCTGCTGGGACGGGATAACAGGCATTATTCGGTGCGCTTCCGGTATATCGGGAAGAAAACACAGGTCATCTATACACGGACATTGGTCAGCATCTACTGTGAAGGGAAGCAGATCGCTACCCATCCACGCGAAACAGGCGCTGGATACACCACGCAGTTTGAACACTTTGCTTCCAATAACGGGCATCAGATGAGGAGGAATCCTGATTATTACATCGGTCTGGCCGCACAGCGGTCCGCCGGCCTCACCCGGCTGATCAGACGGATCTTCGAAGTGGAGAAGACGCCTGAACTGGCTTTCAGAACCTGCGATGGGCTACTTAAGCTACAGCGCAGGACCCAGCCGGATGTCTTTGAGGAAGCCTGTGAAATCGCATACAGCAATGACCTGCTGGGCTACAAACGATTGACCGGTATCATACGGCAATGTGCCCTTGCCAAGACGCAACAGGCCTGCGGACAGACCACATTGCTGCCGATACACGGAAACATCCGGGGCAAAGACTATTACAATTAATTGCATCAATAAAATCAAATTCAAAAAAATGGAAGAACAAAAATCAAAACTACAGGCATTACGGCTATCGGGTATGGCCGGGTGCCTACAGACACTTTATGAGACCCGAAAAATACATGAACTGTCCCTGCTTGATGGCTTACAGATGCTCATACAGGCAGAAAGTGACATCAGATGGAACAACCGTTACAACAGGTTGCTGAAGAATGCAAACTTCCGCTACACGGCATCCCTGGAGCAGATCGATGCCACAGGGCAACGCGGCATTGACCCGGGTATGCTCAGTACACTCGCCGTGGGCAACTATATCAAAAACGGAGAGTCCATCCTGATTACCGGCGCTACGGGCGTAGGCAAATCCATGCTGGCAACTGCACTGGGCCACCAGGCCTGCAGACAGGGATATTCCGTGATGTACTACAATACGCAGAAACTACTGCCCGCACTGAAGATTGCCAGATTGGAGGGAGCGCTGATGAAAAGGTTGGAAAAGCTGGCCAAAGCGGACCTGCTCATCCTCGATGACTTCGGACTAACGACCCTGGACGGACAACAGCAGAATGATATCATGGAAATAATTGAGGATCGCCACGCACGAAAATCAACCATTATCGTGAGCCAGTTGCCCGTAGCGGCATGGTTTGATATCTTTCCCGAGCAGACAATCGCTGATGCCATACTCGATAGAATTGTACACACAGCACATCGGTTTACCATTAAAGGAGAAAGCTTACGTAAAAAAAGGTAACTTTGTCATGCTAAACAAAAAGCACAGGAACTAAAACTGGGTGCATATTCCCGGAAACATTGGGTGCATATGTCCGGATTTCGCAGTCGTCTTAGCATTGGGCATAACATCCAAATATACTCAATAATTGTACATTCAAGTTATTAACACAAAACACATATATATCTTTATCTCAGTCTTGTATATTGTCTCTATAATTACGCATTTTGTATAGCCCCTTCTCTCTTTACACAATTCGATAAAACAAAAAGCACAACATGATCTGCAAATATTCAAAAAAGCTAAGAAAAAGAAAAGGGGGAAGCTATGGGGGAAGTAAAACCTCTAATTTGGACGATACCCAATGATACTCCAAAACGAAAAAAAGTTGGTGTCCAGCGGTATCGCTTTAAACCAACTTTATTGCTTTCCTGTAGCCCGTAGGGGAATCGAACCCCTGTTTCAAGAATGAAAATCTTGCGTCCTAACCCCTAGACGAACGGGCCATTTTTATTTGGTGCTGCAAATATAGAATTTCTTTTTATAAGAGCAAAACTATTTGAAAGAATAAGCTAAATATTAGATGAAAAGGGTCTTTTTTTAATAATAGTTACGGGAAAAAGGTAACAATAGTTGCCATATCTATCGAATCATGCGATGCGTGATGGATACACTGGCTGCCTTGTACGACCAGTATTTGTGGAGATTCATGAATGACTTGCCATTTTTCAGCGATTTTGTTCGATATATCGCGATGTTGAAGAATATCGAGGTAATAGCAAGGTATATCACTTGGAACAGCATGTGAGTCAAATTCAAGGCTTCGCTTAGCCATCCCACTTACCGGACATCTTGTACTGTGTTTGAAAATCACCGTGGTATGAAAAGATTCCCAGATATCGTCTATTTGGGATATGGAATTCAGATCGATCCAGTTCATTGCTATTAAGGTACGTTGAATATACTTCTGTTCGTCACGCCGATTTCCTCTTTTAAATGGTTCGACTCTTTTTCTTTGCGTAAGTACTGTATGCTGCACAGGTAGATTGCGAACTGCAGGATGATAGTACGGTCGTGCTTGCGATCAGTAAACCCAATAAAAGAACAATCAAACCTCTCATATTAATTTGATTTATGGATATAAGCCATTTGAATAGCTGTAACAGCAGCCTCCTCGCCTTTGTTGCCGTGTTTTCCGCCGGCTCGATCTAAAGCTTGTTGAAGGTTATCTGTCGTTAGAACGCCAAAGATTACGGGTTTATTGTGTTTTAGGGAAACATTCGTGATGCCATAAGCTACAGCCTCACAGATGAAGTCAAAATGTTTAGTTTCTCCTTGGATGACACAGCCTAGGCATATGACAGCATCCAATTCCTTATTGCGTAAAATCATATCAGCACCAGATACCAGTTCGTAGCTGCCGGGAACCTGAATGACTTGGATGTCACTTTCAGATGCACCATGTTGGAGTAATCCATCGATGGCTCCACTTAAAAGGGCTCCTGTTACTTGGGCATTCCATTGGGATACAACAACGGCAATTTTTAAACCCTCTGCACGTTGTACTTCAATATGGGAGAAATCCGATAGGTTCTTTAAGCTGCTGGCCATACGATAATCCGATCTGTTGTTTTCCTTGCTTTATTCTTTATTGTTTGGCTTGTACACGACCTATAGGACCATCGATAGTAGAAGCCTCCGTACTTTGTGGGAAATCGTTCTTTATCTGGGTATAAGCCTCTTCAGCCTTTTTAAGCTCATTGAGTTGCTCATAGACTAATCCCAATTTTTTCAAAAATAAGGGGGTAGTATATGAATTGGTGGCTTTTGCAACAGCTTTTTTGTAATAGTTTGCAGCATTGTTATAGTCTTGGCTTTCTGAATAAGCATCGCCGATCAGGCCAGTCACTAAGGGATCAAGGATCTCGCTGCCTGTATCGCTATATTTTTTGAGGTATACGATCGCTTCTTGATAGTTTTGCTGACGTAAATAAAGCCCCCCTAAATATGCATGGGCAATATTTGCTGACGGTGTATTGGAATATTCGTCGGCAATTTCCTTGAAGCCAATGAATGGGCCATCACCCTCGATAGCTTTCTTCTGCAATGAATCAATTAAAGCAAATTCCTCCGCTTTATACATAGAGTCGGCTGCTTTAGCCGCCCGAGGTTCCAAATAAAGCTTTTGATAACCAATATAAAGTAAAATAAGAACAATAACTCCTCCTACGATGAAGAAGATGCTCTTTTGATTATCCTGAAAAAATGCGCCTTTTTTTTCTGTTTTATTGTTCGTCGCTGGCATTAGTTTATATTTAATGTAAATTACGGAACGCAAAAATACACTTTTCTATATTACTTTCATATTTTATTCCTATAAAAATACTTCGTATAAAGGGACTAGTAACGAAGTAACCGATGGCAGAGTTAGTGTGCGACAAATAATTAGTGATATGGGATAGATACCAACTGCCAACTACTTAATACTAAGTTACGCTATTTCGTTGGAATCTTTTTGAATAACATGTTCTTGATCGAGTTGCTCATAGATGGAATTCTGGCTTTTGAATTCGGGAACAATTGTCTTCATGTGTCGTACGATACTGACCGTGTGTTGTGTAGCTAATAATTCAAAGAGTTCTTCTAACTGACGTATTACCTGGTCATAATCGTTTTCCCGAACTTTGGCAACCATGATTTTTTCATGGTGGGTAGGTAATGTGTTTTCCAAATCATTAAGGAGCTCTTCATAAAGCTTTTCGCCAGGACGCAGACCGGTAAATTTGATATCGATGTCCTGATAGGGAATATATCCCGAAAGCTTTATCATTTTTTCGGCAAGATCTACGATCTTAACAGATTTTCCCATATCGAACACATATATCTCTCCTCCATTGCCCATAGAACCTGCCTCGACGACTAATTGGCATGCTTCGGGTATGGTCATAAAATACCGTGTAATTTCAGGATGGGTGACAGTGACAGGCCCTCCTTTCTCTATTTGCTCACGAAAGCGTGGGATGACAGATCCATTGGAGCCCAATACATTTCCAAATCGGGTAGTGATAAATTTCGTCGCATTCTTACCGTAGATTTTTGTCAGATTGGCATTCAATGACTGTACATATATTTCGGCGATCCTTTTGGTAGCTCCCATAATGTTGGTGGGGTTTACCGCTTTGTCAGTTGACACCAGGACAAACTTCTGCACGCCATATTCTACGGATAGCGTTGCTATATTAAAGGTCCCCCGCACATTTGTCTGCACACCTTCTATGGGGTGATTTTCCATCATGGGCACATGCTTATAAGCGGCAGCATGATAGACGATCTGGGGTTTAAAGGTCTCAAAAAGCATTTTCATGCGCTCTACGTTTTTGACGTCAGCGATGTAGGAATGATAAAGCTGATTTTTAAAATTTTCTTGAAGATCGAGCTGTAAGTTGTGTAAGGGGGATTCGGCTTGGTCGCACAGTACGATCATCTTTGGGTTGTATTTGCCCAATTGTTTAGCAATTTCACTTCCGATAGAACCCGCTGCACCGGTCACCAATATCCTTTTCCCCTGGAGTTGTTCCCGGATGCATTCATTGTTGATCACAATCTGCGAACGTTCCAGAAGATCTTCAATCTTGACTTTTTTAATTTGATTTAAGTTCAGTCCTCCGTTCATGATTCTATTGATAGGAGGGAGGGTCAAAACATGGATATTGTGTTCGAGGCATTGGTCAATTAAACTCGCTTTTTTGTCTGGTAAGATGTTGTGGGATGCAAAAATGAGTTCGTCTATATCCAGTTTTTCTATCACCTTCAGTAGTTCGTTTGAGCTGAATATTTTAATGCCATCTATGGATTTACCGATCTTTCCAGGGTTATCATCGAGGTAGCCTACGATAATCCGGTTGGAGGTTGGGTCGTGGTCAAAGGTTCGTTTGACGGCTATACCGAGCTCCCCAGCACCATATACTAATATATTTTTCTTCGTTTTTTTGATGGTTCTGGTATATTGAAAGAAAACCTTAATAGAAGTTCGGTAGGTGATCAAGGCCAAAAATAAGAGTAAACCATAGACGATAATAAATTGCGTATTAATCGAAGACTCGATGTTGAAAACCACAAAAACTAACTTGGACGTAAATAGTAAGGTTTGTGCAAACAGTATGGTCGATAATATGCGTATGGAATCGACGGTGCTGGTATAGCGGATAATACCGAGATACAGTCGAAAGCAGGTGAAAGAGATGGCGGTGGCGGTTAGGGTGAAAAAAAACAATATAGCCGTGTCGCGGGTCCTAAATTCGCTGAGATTAAAATTATGAAATATAAGATATGCACATACAAAAGCGACTGTAGCGATGCTCAGGTCTAAGACAAAGATTATCCAGCGGGGGACTATCTTTATGTGGTTAATAACTTTTAGAATTTTCATGTTTCACAAAGGCTGTTAAAACAAAGTTAATATAAAAATGACAGAAATAATTAAATAGTTGTCGATTATAGATGATTTCTCTTCCTTAATATCAATAGTATTCGGTAAATTTAGTGTCTTGTAACTGAATTGAACATGAATAATATTTCAAAAGCTGCCGGAGAGATGGTGGGAGAGCCTAAGGAAGAGCGACAAGCCGTAGGTACATCCAAGAACAGTTTGATCATCGGCATTCCTAAAGAGATTGTTTTTCAGGAGAATAGAATCGCTTTAACACCGCTGTCTGTGGCCTTGTTAGTCGAACATGGGCATCAGGTGATTATCGAAACGCAAGCCGGTGCTGCTTCGAATTTTATGGATCATCATTATAGTGAACAGGGGGCTCAAATTGTCTACGACCGTGAAACAGTCTTCAAGGCAGATATCATTATCAAGATTGCCAGTCCTACGATAGAAGAGGTGGGATTGATGAAGCCGAAGCAGATACTGCTTTCCAGTCAGCAGCCTTCGCTGTTGGAAAGGAGCATTCTTCAGGCCATGATGAAAAAGCAGATTACCGCACTATCCTATGAATATCTGAAGGATGAGGGGGGGCATCTTACTGTTGTCCGGGCGATGAGCGAAATTGTTGGTGCAACCTCTATTCTGATTGCTGCAGAGTATTTGTCCAATATCTTTGACGGTAAGGGGTTGATGCTTGGCGGAGTTACGGGGGTGCCACCGACAGAGATGGTTATTATTGGTGCCGGCACCGTAGGGGAATTTGCCGCACGAACGGCAATAGCTTTAGGCGCGGAGGTTAAAGTTTTCGATAGTTCGGTCTATCGGTTGAGGAGGTTGCAGAATAATTTAGGTACACGGGTATTTACTTCGGTCATACAACCCTTGATATTGAATAAAGCAGTCGCATCATGCGATGTGGTAATCGGCGCTTTACGGGCAAAGAATGGACGCTCGCCTTGTATCATTTCAGAGGAAACAGTATCTCGGATGAAACCCAATTCGGTGCTGATCGATGTTTCCATTGACCAAGGAGGGTGTTTTGAGACTTCAGAGATTACTTCACATGATAACCCCGTCTTTCGGAAATACGATGTTATCCATTATTGTGTACCAAATATTGCCTCGCGCGTCGCACGTACCGCTACCTATGCGATGACAAATATCTTTACGCCTATACTTTTGCAAATAGGTGATTGCGGGGGGCTTCGTAATCTCATTTGGACACATCAGGGTGTGCGTCATGCGGTGTATTTATTTCAGGGAAGCCTGACGAATAAGGATATTGCCGAAAAATTCAGTATGTCTTTTAAGGATTTGAGTTTAATGATTGTTGCTAATCAATAATTTTATGTATAAATATATTTGTTTATTTTTTTGTATCAGCATGTTAGAAGTGGTAATAGGCCAAGAAAAAATCGAGCTATATCCCCAAGGTCTAATTAATCACAAAGGCGATGTGGATTTAGGGGAAAATGTACCGGAGTTTTATGGATATAAGCCGGATCAGGTTACTTCCAATATTGCCTTTTTAATTATTCCCGGTGGGGGATACAGTAAGGTAGCGATACAGCATGAGGGGCATGATGTTGCGCAAAAGCTGCAGGACTTGGGTTATGCCGCTTTTGTATTGCGATACAGATTACCGAAGGTGGAACAACAGGATGACAAGCGCATAGCACCTATTCAGGATGCGCAGACAGCGTTATCTTATATACGTGAACATGCGCAAGAAATAGGTTTAGGTGGGATAAAGTATGTCGGTGTGATTGGATTCTCTGCTGGAGGACATTTGGCTTCTACCTTGTCTACGCATTTCGCGACAGACTATAGGACAGGAAAGAAAGCGAAGACAAATTTATTACGCCCTGATTTTTCGGTTTTGGCGTATCCGGTGATCTCTATGGAAGACGGTATTACGCACAAAGGATCCAAGACCAAACTCATCGGTCCGGACTTCTTGGAAGAAGATGTACGGCGTTTTTCCAATGAGCTGAATATCAATAAAGATACTCCCCCTGCATTCTTAATGCATGCGGCAGACGACAAAGCGGTACCTATAGCGAATAGCGAACGTTATCTGGCGAAATTGCAATCGAATGGTATTCCGACTACTCTTTTCAGGTATGAAACAGGAGGACATGGGTTTGGCTTAAACAATAAGACCGATGATCGTAGCTGGTTTGACGCCATGTTGGTCTGGGTGAATGATCTGCAGTTGGGGAAAAAGTAATTGAGGTGCGGAATTTGGATAAAAAAGGGAGTTGTCTTAGATACCCATAAGACAACTCCCTTTTTATTCCTGTTTTTAATAGTTCGCTACGCAGCGTAGACACATTCCTTCGCGCGGATCGGGATTTCCTTTTGAGAAGTTAACGTTGGCCGAACCGATCGTTAATCGTTGTGGATTTACATTAGTTGCATTGGGATTCCTGAATGCTATCCAATGATAAGAGTATAAACCTTCACTAATATAACTGCCTGCTGTATTTCTGTAGCCACTGGGTAGGATATTAAACTCTACTTCGCTGCTCAGATCCTTGTATAAGGGATAAGCTCCAGTTGGAAGAGCAGGGAAGCTCGCGTTATAAGTATAGTTAAATGTTGTACCTCCGTCCCATAAGCCACCTTCGCTTTTAGGGCGACTTCCCTTGAAGTAGGGTACTATGACACCCCAGACGTTGAAGTTTAGACCGTCCACCACGCCTCTTTCTCTATCCCAAGCGATAATGTATCCATCTTTGGTTGCCCCTACATCAGACAATGTATTTCCGGGAACATTATACTCTTGCTTGACAGCGACTACCAGGTCATACCAATCGTTCATATTAGGTACGTGCCAGCCTTCGGGACAGGCCCCCCGTATCTGTATATTGTATGAATTGGCATAACTTCCGTCCATGATATAGGGATTACCGGCATCATCTATGCCACTACCAATAGTCCAGATGGGATTATCTGCAGCTGTAGCATTGGAAATACCCGTCATAGCTTCATGCCAGGTATATAGTCTTCCATAAATTGCTGCTTTGTTGGGATCGTTGTTATAGACATAGCCTAGATTACCGTCTTCGCCAGCCTCGTTCAGGTTCTCGATCATCCATAATTTAGTACCGTAGAGCTTTGTTCTGTAGCCTTCCAATTCTTTACCTTCCTGCGTGAACGTTACAGCGTCCGATACCGTATAGTTTTCTAAATTAAACCTGATATTGGCTGTCCGAGGCAATGCTCCGGAATTTTCTGACACGGTCAGCGTCAAAGTGGTGGCCGTTTTCTCCTTTTCAGTGAGCCAGTCTGCCCCATCTTGTATGGTGTAGCTCCATACATCGTCATTAGTGGTGACAGTAAAGGTAATGTCACCGCCCTCTTGTACGAATGACTCCTCTGGTTTTGGTGATACAGCTATGCTGGGGACAAACCCCAATTGGGATATCGTCATGGTCTTGACCTGTGCACCGTCCACTGCAAAGCGGAGTGACAGCTTTCGGGCTTCCTCGGTAGTATTTGGTACAACGGTAATAACAACCTCATTGTTCATGTTGCTTTCGTCGGGTGTTACAGTTACCCAATCGGTAGATGTACCTTGTTTGGTGATTTTCCAAGGGCCGTTAGATACAATGGAGAAATTTTGCGAACCTCCTGCTGCAGGTATGTCTATGTTTATAGGGGCCTCTTCCCCATCATCCGTACCAATGGAAAGGGATGGTAGCTCTGCTGTAAAAATGTCTTTGTCGCTACAAGCACCGACGCCGAAAATAAATAAGCAGGATAAAACGAAATAGCCTATTATAGTTAAAGATTTTCTTGTGTTCATAATTACATTTTTTAGTAAAGTACGATTACTAATAATTCGCGACACAGCGCAAACAGAAAGCTTCAAAAGCGTCGTGAAAACCATTTGAAAAATTAGCATTTCCCGAAGCAACCGTTACACGCATGGGATTGTTGGAGTTGGCAGTCCCTCTATAAGACACCCAATGGTATGACCACAGGCCTTCATCAATAAAAGCACCTGATGCATTTCTTCTGCCACTCGGTAATATATTGAATGCAATTTCGCTGCTTAAGTCCTTATACAAGGGGTACGCTCCTGATGGAAATGTAGCATTACCACCATAAGTAAATGTCGTTTCGCCTGACCACAAGCCGTCGGCACTTGTAGGGCTACTTCCTTTAAGGTATGGGCTTACTATTCCCCAAGTCGTTAGGGCGAGTGAGTTCAAAATCCCTACATTCTTTGCCGTGGCAATAATGTAACCATCCTTGCTATTCGCTACATCAGAAAGCGTGTTTCCGGGGATAGCATACTCCTGCTTGACGGCTACGATCAGGTCATACCAATCGTTCATGTTAGGTACATGCCAACCTTTGGGACATGCTCCCCGTGCCTGTATATTGTACGAATTGGCATAAGTTCCATCCATGGTATAGGGATTGCCCATGTCATCTACTCCCGAACTGCCCCAGGCATAGGGATTTTGTGCGGCTGTAGCTTTAGAGATACCTGTCATAGCTTCATGCCAAGTATAGAGCCTGCCGTAGATAACTGCCTTACTGGGATCGTTATTATATATATATCCCAGATTACCATCTTCTCCGGCCTCGTTCAGGTTTTCGATCATCCAAGTTTTGGTACCATAGCGTTTCGTTCGATAATTTTCTAGTGAGGGTGGTGGAGCAAGTATAGCAATGTCCTTATAAAGCCAACGCGTATAGCTTTCTTTACCTCCTTTTTTCGTCACCACACCAATACTCTTTTCTGGAATTACGCCTTCATCGATAGTTGGTATGACCCTAATCCTATTTGTTCCCTGTCCGTCCAGGACTCCCAGCATATCCGGTACAGTCCAGATATATAATGCGCCTTCTTCATTGTCTGGAATCGACAATTCAAATTCCTGCCCACTCTCTATAGTTAAGTTAGCAGAAAGTGATGTTTTTATAAAATCAGGCTGTTGGACATCCAGAACTTTGTCATCTTTACAGGATGCAAATAAGGTGACCAACACGATCATCAGAATGGTTTTTACTTTTTTTGTGTTCATAACTATTTGCTTTGTCGATATGGATGATCGGTTGGATAACTAAACGTATTTTCTATATACCAACGGGCTTTGTACATTTTATAATTATCTTTAAAAAACACATTGCTGCCCCGGTCATTGGTCACACGGTTGGTCCAGTACGAGGTCGTTGGTTTGATTATCAATGTACCAAAACCCGCAGGTCCGTCCGAGATGGATTTGATATTACCCTGGGAATACGGATGCAGCGAAAAAGTCTTTGCCGTTATATCAAAAATGTATATCCCGCTTTTTGTCGTCAGGTATAGCTGGTTTTTGCCATATACCGGTTGCATATCGTGTGGTTCTACATCGGGTAAGGGATAGAATTCCGTATTTCTTGTCAACTCCGGATTATCTGGATTGCTGTAGTTATAGGTATAGCTATACAGATTTTGATCGTCTGTAGCCCATAGGACTTCTCTGGTTTTGTCCCACACAACATTATGGCCAAACGTCAGGTTGTAGCGTTTCGTCTCATTGGTCACCAATGGGGTTGCCGAATCGACACGGTATAACTTCAGCGCGTCGCCATCGGCTGTGCCAGTTGTACTGCAAGCAATCACGATATTGCCATCCGGCAATACTTCGGCGGAGTGTGGACTTCCTTTTACATTGGAATAAAACATCAGTTTCTTGTCCGCTATGCGTACGAGAGCTGCACCTCCGCTGGAGGCGGTGAGCAGTACATACGCTCTGTTGTATACCGCTTTAGCCTCGTCCATTGTGCGAAACCAGGCAGCCTGCGTAGCATTGAGGTGGTCATTGGCTCTCCACTGCCATAGGATACCTTTGCTCAGCGAATCGACGATGAAAACCTGATATTCCGTCTCGTCCGTAATCAAGATAGGTCTCTCGCTATCTTCCAATGCTGGTACAGGATGTGTGTTTTCGGCACTGTCCCCAAAAGGGTCCGAAAAATCCAGTATCGGAAGTTTGTCTTCTGTACAGGATAGTAGCAATAGTGTCACTATAGCCAAAAATCCTTTGTTAATGATATCTTTTATGTTCATAACAAGTTTTGATTTTAATCTCCCCATCCTGGGTTGTTAGGTTTAAGATTGGGGTTCAACTCCATTTGTGTTGTCGATACTGGCCACCAGTAATCCCTGTTGGCATCAAATGTGCGCGAGATGATTACAGCACCGTCGTGTTTATGAATATCTCCAGGCATGACATTGGCGGCAATCTTCCAGCGACGGATATCGGTGTAATAATAGCCTTCTCCAGCAAACTCCATTCGTCTTTCGTAACGAATGTGTTCGCGTAATACTGCAGGATCGCTGCTTGGGTAATCCAAAGCAGACGATGCGGAAAAACCTGCCCGCTTACGGATTTCTCGCACAGTAGTATTCCAGATATTCTCCGTCAACTCTCCCAATTCATTCTTTGCTTCCGCATACATGAGTAAGATATCGGCGTAACGTAAGATCATATAATTGATTTCTGACATATTTTCCCCGATCTGTGCTTGTTCGGTGGAAACGGGAACTGACGCATCATAAATGCTGTACTTTTTGAAAGTAAAGCCTGTCTGTGGTGTTTTGAAGCGCGTATTATTACCATCTGCCCGGACAGTCTCTCCCATAAAAGTGGATCCCGGATAAACGACCGTCATTTTAAAGCGTGGATCCATATCTTCGTATAGTGGAGAGCCGGCATATACGGAAGTACCCCTAGGCTTACCATCAAGCATCCAATAGCTGTCTATTAAATTTTTGATCGGCGCAGCATTATTGAACTGTCGCAACGTAACATCAAAACTACTCCCCATATTAGGTTCGTAGATATATTGCACATCAAATATACTTTCTGTTCCGTTTTCCGCGGCAACCGAAAATAAGTTGCGGTAGTTGCTATGCAGCCCGTATGAGCCTAAATCCATTACAGCTTTAGCTGCATTTGCCGCTGCTGTCCATTTTTCCGGAGAATCAGACGTATTGATTAATGGAGAAGCTTCAAATAACAACAGACGGGCTTTGAGTGCCAAAGCGGCACCCCGTGTAGGACGTCCGGCATCTTCCCTGCTTGCATAACGAACCGGCAACAAAGGAGATATCGCATCCAATTCGGTCAAGATAAAATTGACTACTTCTTCGTGAGAAATCCGCGGCGCATCCCTTTGTTCGAGCTGTGGTTCCGAGGTAATCAAAGGTACATCCTTATAGTAGGTGACCAATATTTGGTAAAACAAGGCTCTCAAGAATCTTGCCTGCGCCTTCATCTGTACAATTTCGGGGGCAGATAACACGGTATTACGATCTATATTGTCCAGCAAAGAATTGCAGCGACCTATACCTCTGTAAGCGGCAACCCACCGACCATTAAAGATAGCCATATCCGCTGTTTGTGTACCTAGGGCAATACTGTTCCAGCCCAGTCGGTTGTCATAGTTATATGCATTCGGTGAAGCGGATTCCTCCCACAATACAGATGCATTTCCAAAAAGATATTGATCTGTCATTGCAGCATAGCACCCGGCCAACCCTGCCCGGGCGGTCTTTTCCCCAAGCCAAAAAGTCTCTTGATCATATTTGTCTGTAGGATCTACAGTCAGGTCACATGATACAAACAGGCCTGTGGCCACAAGGACAGATAAAAAAAGTTTTACTGACATCTTCATTTCCTTAAAAAGTTAAATTCAAACCAACACTGTAACTCTTCAGATTAGGGTATTCGTACAGATCCCCTTTTGTCGTCGTCAATTCCGGATCCCACATCTTGAACTTACTAACTGTCCATAGGTTTTGTCCGCTGAGGTATACCGATAGCTTATTCCCGCCCAGACGTTTCAACCATTCTGTCGGTAAATTGTAGGTCAGCGAGATATTTTTCATCCGTAGATAAGAGGCATCCCTTAACCAGAACGTGGAGTTGATAAAGTTCTCATTGGCGTCCGTAACTGTAGTCAACAGAGGAAGCTTTGCGTTGGGATTGTTCGGTGTCCATGATTCACGGGCCCAATCTTCCGTCACACCTGCACCGTTGTTGAACGGGAGTGCTACATTTGCTGTAGGATAAACATTGACATTAGAAACTCCTTGAAATTGTGCTTCTAAGAATAGGTTTTTATACCCCATACGTGCACCAAATCCATACGTGTAGTCCGGAATAGTGCTCCCCGTAATGATCTTGTCCTCATCATCGATGTAGTTGTCATCGTTGTGGTTGGCATATTTGATATAACCAGGGCGCAGTTTGGATCGGGTACCGTATACAGCTTTCGCATTATCAATTTCATCTTGTGTCTGGTAATAGCCAGTGGCATCATATAAATAGTACGAATTGATAGAATATCCTTCTTTGATAATATAACGTCCCGAAATCACTTGTTGCTCGTTAATATCGACAACCTTATTTTTGACATAGCTGATCGAGCCGTTGAGACCATATTGAAAATCGCCTTTACTGTCGTTAAAATTAGCTCCCAGCTCCCAACCTTTGTTATCAACCTTGCCTAGGTTAACAGTCGGGCCAGTCAAGCCACCAATCTGCCCAGGAATAGTAATGGGTCTCAAAATATCGAACGTACGTTTATAAAAATAATCTGCCGTCAGGTTGAGTTTGTGCCAGATGCCAATATCCAGCCCTGCATTATAGGATAGGGTAGATTCCCATTGGATATTGCGATCGGTCAGTGCTGTGATGGCCGCTCCGCCCGTGGTCATACCTCCGAAACTGTAATTGTAGCTATTACTGATATTTACTGTACTGTTATAGGCTCCGATACTCACAGCCTGATTTCCCAGTTTACCTACTGACGCACGGAATTTTAACATATTGATCGTGTTGCTCTGGAAGAAGTTTTCCTTGCTGATTACCCATCCGACCAATAAAGATGGAAAGAAGGACCATTGGTTCCCCGGAGCGAAACGTGAAGACCCATCATAACGAAAGGTTCCTTCTACCATATATTTCTGCTGATAGTCATAAGCCAGCCGCGAATAGACTGAAGCCAGCTTGTCCATAGAAGATGAACCCGTAGCTTGCGCATTGGTCTGGTCAGACAAGGCGTTCAACTCATATAGTGTGTTGTCGTAGAACCCCCAGTTGAAAGCTTGAAAATTACGAGCGTCATTGACCTGATAGTCCTGTCCCAACATCGCATGCAGATTATGGTCGCCAAATTGCTGTTCATAAACCAGTCGATGGGAAAGGGTAAACTGTTTGTTCAGCGAATCCCAATCTTTTATCCGGGGTGCTGATCCATTAAAATTCCGGACATCGCCAGTCTTGGGATCTACCGTATACATCTGTGGCAAGAAATCTTTGCTATAATGATCCACGCGCCTATAACCTAATGTATTATGATAAGTAATATGAAAAGGTAGCTTATACTCCAGATTGAGATTAGTTAAGGTCTCTTGATAGTCGCGATAGGTAAATCCTTGCTCTACCTGCATACGTGGGTTTTCGATATTATTACGTCCGGGTGTATACAGCCAGGTGGATCCATAATAGTTGTTGCGGTGATAATCCGACATAATCGGTAAACCACGCATAATCGTGTTCATGACCGTACCGGTAGAATAACCGACTTCATTGAATTCGCGTAAGTTACCGATGATTCCTCCGCTCACTTTCAAACGAGGAGTGGCTTGTGCCGACACCTTCACGTCAAAAGAATAACGTTTGGCATCGTCATTAGCGATAAACACACCTTTTTGGTGCATATATCCTCCACCAACCGTAAAGTTATATTGGTTATTTCCACCGGATACTCGTGCGTTATGTTGTTGCAACCACCCGTTGTCCAAGGCAATATCAAACCAATTAGAAGCTGGATAAACCGATGGATCAGTAGCCATGCCAGCTCTGTATTCATCAATCTGCTCCTGGGTATAGGTAATAGCCGTTTTGCCCGAATTGGCCTCTGCTCTGTTGCGCATCTGCATATAGAGGATAGGATCATCTACCACATCCGGCAAAAAACTAGCCTGCTGCATCCCGGCATGGCTGCGTACATCAATCTTCGTTTTTCCTGCGGCACCTTTTTTGGAAGTAATCAGGATAACCCCATTAGAAGACTTGGAACCATAAATGGCTGCTGCGGCATCTTTCAATACCGTGATGGTTTCTATATCTGCGGGATCTATTTCGCTGAAATTGTATTCTATTCCATCCAAAAGTACCAGCGGATTCGAATTGCTGAGTGTGTTCACACCACGGATACGTATTGTCGTGCCATCACTTCCCGGCTTCGCTCCGGCTTGGTTAATCCATACTCCGCTGGTGCCGTATAGGGCTTGAGAGGCATGCGTAATGGTTTGCTTTTCTTTATCGGCCATCTGCACTGTAGCCACTGAGCCGTTGACCAATTCTTTCTTCACGGCGCGGTATCCTACAACGACGACCTCGTCCACTTCTTCAATATTTTCTTCGAGAACAATATTCAGGTTGTTGCTACTCGCCGGTACTTCTTTCCCTTGATACCCAACAAAACTGAAAAAAAGTAAGGGAGCATTCCCGTTTACTTTTATGGAGAAAAATCCATTGTCGTCACTTATAGTACTCGAGACGCCGTCTTTCTCGACTATAGTGACACCTTTTAATATTTCTCCCTTGTTATTTCTAACTATTCCTGTCACAATACGCTCTTGAACTTCAGGAGAGATATTCGCGCTTTTCGCGGGAGAGACAGAAGGTTCGGTCTTGTTCAGTATGATATTCTTATCGACTATCGTGTAACTGACTTTATACTTCGTCAGCAGTTGTTTGATGACATGTTCTACGGTCGCATTTTTGTAGTTCACCGTAATGATATCCTGAGTAGGTATTATACTGTTATCCATAAAGATATTGTATCCACTCTGTTGTTCTATTTCCTTTAAAACTGCGGATAAGGAGATATTCTTTTTGTTCAGTGTAATGGTTTGTCCATAAGTCATCGCACAAACCTGTAGGGTTCCTGCAAACAATAAAATTATAGACAGCTTTAATTGTATTGACTTGCCTCTTTGCCAATATATGGCTTTGCAAATCCTCGATATATAGATGTCAAACATAATGTCTAATTGGTTCTAACAATAATAATTTGATAGGCATTTTTTATATAGTTCAATAGGTGCCTTTTGGCATAGATTTATTTCGTCACCACAACCCTCCTTCCTTCTCGAATAAACTTAACACTTCCTGTTAAACTGATGGTATGAAGCAATTTATCGATGTTTTCAAACCGCGATATCGTACCCGAAAAATAAGTTCCCTGCATCGGTGAGTCATAGTGTATATGAACGTCATACCATCTCGCGATATCCTCCATCACTTGGTCGATAGAAGCCTTCTCGTAGGCAAATTTTCCACCTGTCCATGCTGTGAGGTAATAAGGGTCTACGGTCCGTATGGTATACTGGCTCTCTCTTGTACTATAGATCGCTTGATCGGTAGGTCTTAGCAGAACTTTACTCTGCTCATTTTCAAGCTGAATGCTGCCTTCCACCAATGTTGTAATCGTCTTGTCGGAATAGCTATTGATGTTAAATACCGTTCCCAAAACGGTAAGTATCTCGCCTTTGGTCTTGACAATGAAGGGGATCCGCTGTTGATCATGGTTGACTTTATTCACTTCAAAATAGGCTTCTCCGGAAAGGAGCTCTACCTCCCGTTTGTCGGCATTGAATTTTATCGGGTAGCGCAAGGACGACATGGCATTAACCGCTATCCGTGTGCCATCGGGTAACAACAACTTATACTCGCCACCTTTGGGTGTAATAATGGTGTTGTACATCATCTTTTCTTCACTGGACGAGTGGGACAGACGGTACATGACTTGACCATGGGCATCTTTATAGATGGCGTAGCCAGCTAACTGGACTAAGGTGTCATTTTTAAGCGTCTCCAAGTCTAATATCTTGCCGTCAGATAGTACGATTTGGGCTTTATTCCCTCCGGGAATAACTTCTTCCAGTGCATACGGTGCCGGCGTAGAATTTCGTGTAGAAAATGTCCAATATAATGTTCCACATAGGATAAGCACCGATGCCGCAACGGCAGCGATATTTCTAAGGTATCGACGTTTGTTGCTGTTGTGGAGGGATGCGATACGGGAATCCTCTTGAATTCGTTGGAATAGTACGTCGTACTTTTCCGGATGGGAGTTACGATTTGCTTCAAGGTCGAAATCTTCGAATAAGACATCCTCGATATTTGCCTTGTCCAGATATTCTTTTAATATGCGGAGCTCGGCCGCTGTGATGCTTTTATCTTGTAGCTTATGTAAGAGGTGAACTAATTTTTGTCTTTCCACGTTTATTCGGTTTATACCCTATAAACGCGGAGCTAGAGCAATAGGACTATTGGTCTACTGAAAAAAAATAAAAAAGATTAACAGGTGGTATTTGGATAGTTTTAGACGGATGACTTTTGTCGCCGCGATGATTTGATTTTTGACGGTATTTCGGGATAACCCCAGATCATCTGCAATCTCCTGGTAGCTTTTGTCTTCCAGTTTGTTCATGGTGTACACTTGCTTTTGACGCTCGGGGAGCTCCTCAATACTGCTGTGTAATGCTTCCCATATTTCATTCTCTGCCAGTGTATTTGCTGTAGAATCTTCTTGTTCATTCCAATGGATCCTGAGTTCTTGAATGTATTTAGCGGAAGTTGTCTGACGCCGGAAGTACGAAATGGTTAAGCGCTTGACGATCGTAAATAAGTACGGATAGATATCTTCCGTCCGTTGTAACTTGTGTTTATGTAGATAGAGTAGTACAAATCCTTCTTGCACGATCTCTTCGGCGTCTTCACAGACCTGTGTCAGACCACTGATATACCGGAGTAGCGAAGCATGGTAACATTCGAAAACTTTTTTAAAAGCTTTTTGATCATTATCCTTAAAGGCTTTGAAATCGATATCCGTCAACATCTTTACTTGTCTTTTTCAGTCGCTAACTTATGTGCTGCAAAAATAGTTCGCACAGATTAATTGAATATAAATACGATATGTAGTTTATGTTACGATGTATAGGGTCTTACAAGGATTACACGGTTATTTCGAGAGCTAATATAGAGAAAAATATTTTACGCTTAAAAACAAATATGGTTTTCTATCATGACAGCTACTTTGGTATGTTTAGGAAGGGTAGAGGCCGTGTGCGCGATAGCATGGATACTGATTTCTTCATCGCCGATTACATATTCATTATAGAAGCCTCTGAACCGGACGTCTTTGATCTCAAAGGAAGCTTGTGGATTTTCCTGCACTGTTACCCATTCTTGATGTACAATAATAGGTGAATCGACCGATAATTGAAACTTACTGGCCTGATCGGGTGTGAGCATGTTGCTTTTGGCAAGTAGGAGTGCCGTATATGGATTTTTGGGGTGGAAATAAAGATCTTTTGGGCTGCCAAAATCCACAATACGGCCATTTTTCAGGACAAGTAGGTCATCTGCCATGGCCAAGACTTCTGTGGGGTCGTGCGAAACCAGGATGACGGTAAGGTCGGTGTCTTTTACTATTTTCCGGATATCTTGTTGCAGCGAATCTCTGAATGCCGCATCTACCTGGTTAAATGGCTCGTCCATGAGGAGCACTTCCGGTTCGTTGATGAGCGCTCGTGCGATAGCCACACGCTGCCTTTCGCCTCCGCTCAGGTCAGCTACGCGATGCTGGGCCAAATGAGCAATCCGAAGCTTTTGCAAAACGTCTTCTGTCTTGTGTTTTTTTAGGTCGAGGTCTGTATTGGAGAGTTGAGAGGCGATATTGTCCCAAACTTTGGCATAGTGGTTAAGATCGTCGAAACCTTGGGAGACCAATTTCATGGCGTTATGTCCCGGTATAAGCTTATCCTTCCTTGTGGGAACTAACCAACCTTTGTATCTGACCTCACCAGAATGGGGCTCTAGCAGACCATAAATGAGTTTTAGCAGACTACTCTTACCACTACCAGATTCACCGATAATGGCGGTTATCTTGTTTTTCTCGATATCAAAATCGATATGGTCAATAGCCACAGTTTCCTCCGCCCCCTTAAAAGTGATTGTCACATCTCTACCGTGAATTAAGGAGACATCTTGCAACTGCGTGTCACTGAAAATATACTGACAGGAAACCGAAGGATTGCTCATAAAAAACTCCGCACATTATTTGTCCGGCATAAAAGTACGGTATATAAGAGCCTGTTTAAAATTTATCTAATAATTTTTTTATGCTTCCTATCCCAATGAAATTTGCCTTGTCGCGCTCAAAAATAACCTATAAAAAATTTCACTATACAAATTTAGACAGGCTCTAAGGCCAAAAGTAAACGTAAAAAGCCTGAAAAGATCGTGTTTGTACTTAAAATCCTAATGAAGCACCGAAAGCAAGATTTTGTACTCCTTTTATAGCTGGACTGTCGTCAAACATATCATTCATATAATATTTGGCAAATATGCCGAATCTATCGTATCCGACTTTGACAAAGGGCCCGTATTGAAAAGTGGCTAAATTGTAGTCATTTTTGAATTTTTGTTTGCCATTCTCTCCACTTTTCAGGCGTTGCGTGCCTTTTAATAGTACCCCTGTCGTAAGACCGAAAGCTATTTTCGATCGCTTACCATTTGCATATTTCCGACTCCGCCATTCAAAAGTCAATGGCACACGTAGGTAGGTGGAGGTAAGTATATTTTTTTCGTAAGCAATATCTGCAGGATCAATATCCTGATAAGATAGTGGCGAGGTGTTGCGATCAAAGAGGATGTTCTCCTCCAGACGGATATAATTCCATTCCACGCCGGCAGAAAGAAAGGTTTTGAAGTTGTCGCAAAACCTTAGGCCGGCCTGTAGTACATCGAAACCAAAATTTGAAGCTCTGCTGTAGGAGAGGAATTTGTTGCTCTCCGATAGTTGGAAAGAACCGTTGTCTATCAACCTCGAAAATCCCCATTCTATCCGGGTAAATGTCAGGCCTCCGAAGACTCGAGGGTACGATACATGATCAGCCTGGTCTGTTTCTATGGCAAGATCGAGACTGTGATTTGTAATCGCAACACTTACACTATCCTCTTGTGCTGTTGTGTGCAGACTAACCAAAAGGATGGTACAAAGGGTTATGATGGTGAGAAAATGCGTTTTCATATGCGCTAGTTTTTTGTTTCGATGGTGATGGTACGTTGTTGATTTTCCAAGGCTTCTACAGCTATTTTGAGATAACGCAATGGCAGGAGGTTGGCAATCTTTTCCGGCCATTCGACAAAGCAGTAATTTCCGGAATAGAAGTATTCTTCATAACCTAGGTCGTAAGCTTCCGCTTCATCTTTCAATCTATAAAAGTCAAAATGAAACAGCGTCCCGTGCTCCGAGCTATATTCATTGACGATGGAGAACGTGGGGCTGGAAGTACGATCTTTAACCCCTAAAGCTAGGCATAAGGCATTGATAAGTGTAGTCTTGCCTGCTCCCATATTTCCATAGAATAAGAAGATGCGTTCCTCGGGAAATGTGAAGATGATCTTGTTTGCCAAATCAGGCAGATCCGCCAAGCTCTTTGCTGCTAACCTCATGAAGCAAAAATACCTATTTAGGCTTATAAGTTGCATAAGGAATAATCATTTCTTCCAATGATATACCTCCATGTTGGAATGTGCCGTTATAGTAATTGACAAACTGGTTGTAGTTGTTGGGGTACACGAAGTAGTAGTCGTCCTTACTGAAGACAAAAGTTGAACTGACATTGATTTTCGGCAATTGGGCATCGTGCGGATTTTTTATGACGAATACCTCTTTGTCGTTGTAGTTGAGGTTACGACCCTGTTTATACCGTAAATTCGTGTTTGTATGACGATCACCAATGATTTTCGATGGTTTTTTTACACGGATAGTGCCGTGATCGGTGGTGATGATAATCCTGACCTTGCGTTGTGACAGCCATTTGATAAGATCCAACAAAGGTGAATGTTCGAACCAGGAAACGGTGAGTGAGCGGTAGGCAGCTTCGTCGTTTGCGAGCTCCCGTATCATGGCCATATCGGTGCGCGCATGGGAGAGCATATCGACAAAATTGTATACGAGGACATTTAAATCATTTTTTATCAGTTTGTTTGCATTGTCTAACGTCTCTTTTCCTTGTTCGAGTGTTAGTATTTTGGTATAACTATGTTTTATTTCAGGTCGATATAATCGCTTGATCTGATCGGCAAGGAAGAGATCTTCGTGCAAGTTTTTTCCACCCTCATCGTCATCATTCTGCCAAAGGTCAGGAAACCTTCTTTCCATCTCTAAGGGCGTCATTCCACTAAAAATAGCATTCCGTGCATATTGCGTTGCGGTGGGTAATATGCTGTAATAGCAGGTTTCCTCTTCCAGACGAAAATAATCGGTAATGATATCGTTGATTTGTTTCCACTGGTCGTAACGCAGGTTGTCAATCAGGAATACGAAAGTCGAATAGTCGTTGCTGAGTGTAGGGAATACTTTCTTTCGAAAGAGCTGATGGGAAAGGATAGGTCCTGTCGTAGGATCATTGATCCATTGGAGATAATTCCGCTCGATATATTTCGAGAAAAGCGTATTGGCTTCAGATTTTTGCGTGGTCAATATCTCATGCATACTTTCGTCCTCTAATTTTTCCAGTGAGAGCTCCCAATAGATCAGTTTTTTATAAGCTTCTACCCATTCCTCGTGGTTGAGGTTGTTGTTCATGATCATACCCAGGTTTCTGAATTCCTGCTGATAGGCCATAGATGTCTTCTCGTTGACAAGACGCTTGTTCTCGGTGAATTTCTTTATCGTGAGCAGGATTTGCTTGGGGTTGACCGGTTTGATGAGGTAATCATCTATTTTGGCACCGATAGCATCTTCCATAAGGTGCTCTTCTTCATTTTTAGTAACCAAAACGGTTGGAATAGAAGGATTGATGGATTTTAAGATATTCAGTGTTTCCAGTCCGGTGAGTCCGGGCATATTTTCATCCAAAAATACAATATCAAAAGGTTCGCTTTTAAAAGCTTCTACAGCATCATTCCCGTTGTTCACTGTCTTCACCTTATAATTCCTTTCTTCTAATAAAAGGATATGAGGCTTTAAAAACTCAATTTCGTCATCTGCCCAAAGAATGTGCGTTTTAGCCATGGTAATTAATTTACTCGATCTTTTTAATTTATTGAATTAATAGTAAAAGCTGATTTTTTTATTCCTGTTCACATAAAAATACTATTTTTAAGGCAAATGCTTCTTTACTATGAAGAATAGAGCCGATTTTTAACATAAATTAACTGCAATGTATGTATCTTTGCGGCTAACTTAGTGAGTCAATTTAATTTTAGCAAATATGGAATGGCATAGACTGTAAGTTAGCTTAAATATTCACCTCTTGAACAAAAAGAAAATAATCAACGATCCTGTGTACGGCTTTGTTTCAATACCGTCGGGTTTTATCTTTGATTTGATTCAGCACCCTTATTTACAGCGATTGAGGTATATTAAGCAGGTGAGCATGACACACTTGGTCTATCCGGGGGCATTCCATGCACGTTTTCAACATGTGATAGGTGCGATGCATCTCATGCAGCTTGCGATAGATACGCTACGCACGAAAGAGGTCCTTATTACGAAAGAAGAGGAAGAGGCTGCCTTGGTCGCTATCTTGTTGCATGACATTGGCCATGGGCCATTTTCACATTCCTTAGAACATACGATTATTGAAGGTGTGTCGCATGAGACTATCTCACATTTATTGATGGATCGGCTGAATGTAGAGTTTGGGGGTAAGCTTGATCTGGCGATTACCATATTTAATGATCAATATCCCCGAAAGTTTTTGCATCAGTTAGTTTCCAGTCAGCTGGATACAGATCGCATGGATTATTTGAATAGAGATAGCTTTTTTACGGGAGTGTCGGAAGGTGTAATTTCGTTTGATCGCATTATCAAAATGTTAGATGTACGGAATGATGAGCTGGTGGTTGAGATCAAGGGGATTTATTCTGTCGAAAAATTCTTGATCGCGCGAAGGTTAATGTATTGGCAGGTCTATCTCCATAAAACGGTGATTGCTGCGGAGCAGATGTTGATCAAGACCTTGGCACGGGCTAAGGAGTTGAGTAATGGTGGGATGGTACTTTTCGCTACTCCGGCGCTACATCATTTTATGACGAATAAGATAACGGCAGAAAATTTTAAACAGCAGACAGTACATCTGGATTGGTTTATCAAATTAGATGACAATGATATTATGTCCGCGCTGAAAGTGTGGGTAGATCATGAGGATTTTGTGCTATCTACCTTATGCAGGAAGCTATTGGATAGGGAGTTGTTTAGGACAGAAATGCGTAATAGCCCTTTTGATTTGAGTGAGATTACCCGTGTACGGTCGAAAGTCAAGGATCATTTTGGTCTGAGCGACCGGGAAGTGGATTATTTTGTGTACGACCAGATCATCAGAAACAGCGCTTATGATGCCGAAAAAGATCCGATACGTATATTGAACAATAAGGGTGAACTGGTCGATATCGCTGAAGCATCTGATCTTTCAAATTTAGAGGCTTTGGCAAAGAGTGTAGAAAAGTATACCGTGACGTATCCGAAAGAAGTAGGGTTCGTTTAAAAAGGGATAGTAAAAACTTAGTTTTTCTTTAGAAAAAGATACATTTGTAAATTGATGCAATTTTCAGCAGAACAAATAGCAGGATTATTGAACGGTAGGGTTGAGGGAAATCCTCAAGCTGTGGTTACTCAATTGTCAAAAATTGAGGAGGGGACAGCGGGGAGTCTTTCCTTTGTGTCCAATCCAAAATATGAGCATTATCTCTATTCTACGCGTTCGAGTGTTGTTATTGTAGATCAGACATTGCTTTTGCAAAAGCCTATAGATACAACGTTAATCCGTGTAGAAAATCCTTATTTAGCATTTACGCAGCTTTTGAAAGCTTACCATGGCTTTAAAACTGAGCGTGAAGGTAGGGAGGGTGATTTTTTTATCCATGAGTCAGCGCAGATTGGTGAGGGTGGCTATATAGGGGCATTTGCTTATGTGGGTAAAGATGCTAAAATTGGAAATAATGTAAAGATCTATCCCAATGTGTATATTGGTGATAATGTGTCGGTGGGAGATAACACGGTATTATATCCCAATGTGACCCTATATTATGACTGCATTGTTGGCCAACATGTGATTATACATGCGGGTGCTGTGATCGGAAGTGATGGATTTGGGTTTGCTCCTCAGAAAGATGGGGCTTACGACAAAATTCCTCAAATTGGGAATGTAGTTATTGCGGATCATGTGGAAATAGGTGCGAATACGGTGATCGATAGGGCAACGATGGGATCTACCTTAATACAGCAAGGGGTGAAACTTGACAATCTTATCCAAATCGCACATAATGTAGAGATTGGTGAGCATAGCGTAGTAGCTGCTCAAACGGGTGTTTCGGGTAGCACTAAGGTGGGTAGGCACGTTGTATTGGGGGGACAGGTTGGTGTAGTGGGGCATATCAGTATTGCTGATGGCAGTCAGATACAGGCAAAATCGGGTATCAACCGCAGTATTCTTATTGAAAATGCAAAATGGGGAGGAGCTCCTTTTGCACCATATACTAGTGAGTTGAGATCGCAGGTCGTGTATGCTAAGCTTCCGGAATTGGAAAGAAGGATCTTAGCATTGGAAAAGAAGTTAAAAAATCAGGAATAAACTGTTATAATTTAACCATAGAGTATGGAAGAAATGAATGCCAAACAACGAACGATTAAGTCAGAGATTTCGATTTCGGGAATAGGATTACATACGGGAAGGTCGGTAACCTTGACGATGAAGCCCGCTCCTGAAAATCATTGGTTTAAATTTCGACGCGTTGATTTGGATGGTCAGCCAACTGTAGCTGTAGATGCGGATAATGTGTCGGATACCTCACGGGGGACGACTATCTCTGCAAATGGAGCGTCGGTAAGTACTATAGAGCATCTTATGGCAGCTTTAGTAGGGCTGGAGGTCGATAATCTACTTATTGATATTGATGGACCTGAAGTCCCTATTCTTGATGGTAGTTCGGCACCATTTGTCGACAAATTGTTGGAGGTAGGTTTTGCAGAACAGGATGCGGATAGGGATTTTTACGAAATCAAAGAGAATATCCATTATGTAGAGACCGACCGTAAGGTCGAAATTGTGGCGATGCCATTAGATGGATATAGGCTGACCTGTATGATTGATTTCAATTCCCCCGTCTTAGGTAGCCAACATGCTTCTATCAGTAAGATCGATGAGTTTAGAAAAGATATTTCTTCCTCGCGAACATTTTGTTTTTTGCACGAATTGGAAGCGCTTGTAAAAAATAATCTGATCAAAGGTGGCGATTTATCGAATGCGATCGTTATAGTGGACAGAGAGGTGAGCAAAGAAGAGCTTGATAAACTCAAAAGCTTGTTTAATAAAGAAGTAACGGTAGCAGATGAAGGTATCTTGGATAATATTCAGTTACGCTACCAAAACGAACCGGCAAGGCACAAGCTGTTAGATATGATTGGTGATTTGGCTTTGGTCGGACGTCCTTTGAAAGGCCATATTATGGCTGCTAGACCGGGGCATGCTGCCAACGTGGCTTTTGCAAAGCGGATCAAGAATCAAATCAAGCGGGATAAGGGCAAGAAGAAAATCAATACATACGATATTCATGCGAAGCCAGTGTATGACACGGTGCAGATCATGAATATCCTTCCTCATCGCCAGCCTTTTTTAATGGTTGACAAGATATTGGAACTTTCGGAGACACATGTGGTGGGATTGAAAAATGTGACGATGAATGAGGATCTGTTTATGGGCCATTTCCCTGGTGCTCCGGTTTTTCCTGGTGTACTCCAGATTGAAGCGATGGCACAAACGGGAGGGATCTTGGTGTTGAATACGGTGCCTGATCCCGAAAATTGGTTGACCTTGTTTCTAAAGATCGAAAATGCTCGGTTTAAAAATCAGGTACACCCCGGAGATACCGTTATCTTCAGTTGTGAACTATTGGAACCGATTCGTAGAGGTATAGCCCGGATGAAAGGTGTGGGTATGGTCGGGGAAAAGATTGTCAGTGAGGCTGAACTCATGGCTCAAATTGTGAAAGTAAAATAAAGAATAGATGATACAACCGTTGTCGTATATCCATCCAGAGGCCCGGATAGCTCCTAATGTGGTCATCGAACCATTTAGCACCATACAGAGAGATGTGGTCATAGGAGAAGGCACTTGGATCGGCCCCAATGTCACCATCATGGATGGTGCTCGAATAGGGAAGAATTGTAAGATATTCCCGGGCGCTGTTATTTCCGGCGAGCCTCAGGACTTGAAGTTCGAGGGGGAAGTGACTACCGTAGAAATCGGTGATAACACCACCATACGCGAATGCGTAACCATCAATAGGGGCACGAAGGACCGCTATAAAACAGTCGTTGGAAAAAATTGTTTAATTCAGGCGTATAGTCATATTGCACATGATTGTACGGTAGGTGATAACTGTATTTTTTCGAACTCCAGCACGTTGGCAGGGCATATCACCGTGGGTGATTATGTCGTATTGGCGGGCTTGGTCGCTGTGCACCAGTTCTGTAAGATTGGCTCGCATGCTTTCGTAACGGGAGGTACTTTGGTACGAAAGGATGTTCCTCCTTTTATTAAGGCGGCTCGCGAACCGATTTCTTATGCAGGGGTCAATTCTGTAGGCTTGAGGCGTAGGGGATTTACACCGGAACAGATTGCTGAGATACAGAATATCTATCGGGTACTTTTTGTACAGAACAGGAATTTAAGTAAGGCCTTGGATCTCGTCGAAGCTGAATTTGCCGCTACAGAACTCAGGGATGAGATTTTGGCTTTTGTACGGAGCTCAGATCGAGGTGTGGTGAGAGGATTTAATCAAGGAAAAATAGGTGTTTAAAATTAATAGCGACTGCTTATTGAATATAACTTTACACAACTTAGGTAGAAGGTTTGATCAGGAATGGGTTTTCAGAAACATCGATTATACTTTCTCTACTTCAAAAAAATATGCTATTCTCGGACCAAATGGTTCAGGAAAGTCTACTTTACTTAAAACCATAGCGGGTCAACTTTCTCCGAGTGACGGCCGTATTGCTTATCATACCAACACGGATAGCGAAATTCATGTAGATGACATCTATGCACATGTTGTCTTCGCTGCGCCATATATGGAGCTGATCGAAGAATTTACGTTAAGGGAGATGGTGGACTTTCATTTCAAATTCAAATCTCTTTTAAAGGGCTTCGAGAAGTCGGTAATTATTTCTTGTTTAGCAATGGAACACGCTGCGGATAAACAAATCAAGTACTTTTCTTCGGGGATGAAACAACGGCTAAAGCTCGCGTTATCCTGTTTCTCCGAATCAGATATTTTATTGTTGGATGAGCCAATGAGTAATTTGGATGCGGAAGGCGAACGGTGGTATCTTGATCTGGTCAACCGTACGTGTTCGGATGGGCGTTTGCTTATTATCGGCTCTAATCAAGAGAAAGAATACGGGTTTTGCGAAGAATACATCCATATTATGGATTATAAATGATAAACCGACTTTTTACTTCACGCTACTTTTTATATTTTTGTGATAAATAAAATAATTTATAGGCTATGGCTAAAGCTTCTGATGTAAAGAATGGTAATGTACTACGGTTTAATGGTGAGTTGGTAACCGTGGAGGAATTTATCCACCGGACACCGGGAAACTTGCGGGCATTTTATCAGGCGAGAATGCGGAATGTGAAAACGGGCAAATTGGTGGAATATCGTTTTAGAACAGACGAAGAGGTGGAGATTGCACGTGTAGAAACCAATGATTATCAGTATTTATATGATGATGGGGATTTTTATGTGGTGATGGATAATAATACGTACGAACAGTTTAATATTCCTAAGGCATTATTCGGCAATACGGCACGATTCTTGAAAGAAGGTATGAACGTAATTGTGGCTTTTGAGAGCGAGGAGCCGATAATGGCACATGCTCCCGCATCTGTTGAGTTAGAAATTACGTATACAGAGCCGGCGGTTAAGGGAGATACTTCTACGAGTGCATTGAAAAATGCTACAGTGGAGACAGGAGTAGAGATTAAGGTACCCCTATTTATTAATCAAGGGGATAAAGTAAAGATAGACACACGCACGGGCGACTATATCGAACGGGTGAAATAAAGAAATAGGTTTAGGTTGATTATTCGGTCTTGTAAGCGCTCAGCTTCAAGGCCGTTTTTTATTCTCAGGAGCGTCTAATAGCACATCTGCGGCATTGCAACCTGTTTATAATCGTTGGGGATTTTCATACATTTGCTTTATGACCAAAAGTGAACTAAGACAGCTTTATAAGCAGAAACGGATTGATCTTTCGGCGAGGGAATGTCAGTCTCGTAATGCTATGCTGTTGCAGCATCTGATGACTTTGGATTGGCAAGCATGTCATTATCTACATGTATATCTTTCTATCGTTAAATTCAATGAACCCGATACGATGCCGTTATTAAATTGGGTTAGAGAGCACTATCCACATATTCACTTGGTGGTTTCCAAATCAGATCAGGAAGCTAGGACAATGGCTAATTTTCTTTGGGATGAGCATACACAATTCCAAGTTAATCATTGGGGAATACCAGAGCCGGTTGCAGGAGAATTTGTTGACGAGCAACTTATAGATACGGTTTTGGTCCCGTTACTTGTCGCAGATAAGCAAGGTCATCGGGTGGGCTATGGAAAGGGTTTTTATGATCGATTTTTAGCACGATGTAGACCTGATGTTCGTACGATAGGTCTTAGTTATTTTGAGTTGGTGGATGTGATAGATGATACGGGACCATGGGATGTACCACTCAAATATTGTGTTGACCCGAACGGGTTATATAGTTTTTAAAACAACAGAGGGGCTTTTTGAGGCCCCTCTGTTGTTTTTTGTTGATATATGTTTTTTATTCGCCGTGTACGACATTCTTTTTACCCGCTTTATGACCAGCGATGGCATAATAGAGTATAAATAAATAACAAGGGAAAGCAATCCAATAAGCTGAATGAGAACCTACAGAATGCGCAATTTGACCATAGATCAATGGAATAACCGCACCCCCAGCTATACCCATAACCAATAGTCCTGATGCCGCACTTGTAAATTTACCTACACCTTTTAAAGCCAAAGGCCAAATAGCGGGCCATATAAGAGAGTTGGCAAGACCTAGTAAAGCAACGAAATATAAAGAAGTCATTCCACTAGTGTATACGATACCTAAGGTAAAGATCATCCCGAGTATCCCACAGACTTTAAGAGCATTCTCTTGACTGATAAATTTCGGAATAGTGGCGATACCGATGATATATCCAACAACCATAGCCACCATGGTGAAACCAGTAAAGAATTTAGCATCTTCTAAGCCGATACCTTGTGATACACCGTAAGCGATAATTGTGTCCCCTGCTAAGACTTCAACACCAACATACAGGAATAAAGTAACGAACCCTAGAATAACATGGGGGAAGCTCCAGATGGATTTTTTTTCTTCGGCGATGGTATGGTGGTCAACAGTTTCTTCCTCATCTCCTTTGACTTCTGGAAGATTAGCACGAGAAATCCATATAGAAAGTAAAATTAAAACGACTACTATTCCAATATAAGGATTAACAACCTGCAGGGCCACTTTGTCCAAAGCTGCAGAATAGTCCGTTGCCGACATCGATTCGACCTGCTTAGCGATTTTGTCTGCTTCTCCCAAATTCAAGAATAAACCTAAGATAATCGGTGCTGCAGCCCCCGCAAACTTGTTGCAGATTCCCATGATGCTGATTCGGCGAGCAGCCGTTTCGACAGGTCCAATAATGGTGATATAGGGATTTGATGCGGTTTGCAATATAGCCAAACCACCCCCCAAAGTGAATAGACCGAGGAGGAATAGACCGTATGTTCTGGAAAAAGCTGCCGGAATGAACAGCAAAGCACCTACAGCCATAATCCCTAGCGATATTGACATACCGTTCTTAAATCCAAACCGATTGAGTACCCAAGTGGATACCGGTGCCATGACCAAGTAAGCAATATAAAAGGCAAAAGTGACAAAATACGATTGTACTTCTGTCAACTCACAGGCAATCCGCAGGTATGGAATAAGTAAGGAGTTGAGCCAGGTAACAAATCCAAAGATAAAAAATAAAGCACCAATGATAATCATGGGGCCTAATGTGGACTGGCCGTTTTTGGAGTTTAGGTTTTGTGAATCCATTAAGGTATATATATTTTAATAATTTATATTTATTCTATCCACAAGACTACTAAAATTATTTGGTTTTAGAAAGAGAAAATTATAATCGACCTGATTTAGGAAAGTAGGACATTATAAGAATAAAGAGATGTTGCATTGGGGGTTTCCTAAGTTCTTTTTTTGTTGCTATTTTAGGAGAATGAAATTCGAGCATGTTACAATCAAAACATTAGCCAATATTACAGGTTTTTCCACAACTACAGTATCACGGGTGCTGAATGGAACTTATCGGAAATATAGAGTTAGTGAAAGTACAGCAAAGATCATTAACAGCGAGGCGAAAAAGCTGCAATATATTCCTAATCAGGCCGCGGTGAATTTGCGTTTGAAAAAGAACCAATCCATTGGCTTAATAGTGCCTAGCTTGGCCAACCCTTTTTTTTCCACCATAGCAAGTATTATTAGTAAAGCCTTTTACAATCGAAATTATTCGGTGTATATGATCGATTGTGACGAAAATCAACAGATTGAGAAGGAAACAATTAATAAAATTTCAGCACAAAATATGGATGGCTTAATTGTCATCCCTTCTGGGAATGAATACGACCACCTGCAGCGGCTTATTTCGATTAACTTGCCAATGATCTTTATAGATAGATATTTTGAAGGTTTACCGGTGCCTTTTGTTTCCACGGACCACTTTCAAGGGGCGTTGTCAGCAATTGAGTTACTAGTCAAAAGCGGACATCGGAAAATCGCTTGTATACAGGGTAATCCAGAGGTTGTATCCAATGTGGAGCGTGTAAAGGGTTATCAGGCTGGCATAGCGAAATATGGATTAACATTTGAATATGTAGGAGGACAGCAGTTTACCACAAAATCCGGCTATGATGAAACAAAGCGAATACTTGGACTTAAAGATAAACCCACAGCTATCTTTGCATTAAGTGATACTATTTCGTTAGGAGTTTTAGAGGCACTAAAAGAACAAGGCTATCGTATCCCTGAAGATTTTTCTCTAGTTAGCTTTGACAATTCACAATACCTTGACTATTTAGAATGTCCGATCACGAGTATTGCACATCCTGTCGAAGAAATAGCGGAAATAGCAGTAAATCTTCTGTTTGAAAGGATGGAAAACCCGTCCGCTGAGCAAACCTCTCGTTTATTCCCCCCACACTTAATAGAGCGGGATTCTATCAAAAACATAGCCGCCACTATTTAACTATAACGATACTCCAATAGTGCTGATCTCCGAGGTTTTCTAGTGGGAAAATAGAGGGTTTGTAGAGGGTTCATAGAGGTCAATCTCTATGAATACAGTAGATAGATACTAATTAATTTATAGATAATATTTAGCGTCAGTACATTATTGGTGTATCAATACTAGGCTTGTTGTATTGGAGATAGAAAAAGGAAGGGATAAATTTAGAGTTAATTTAGGGCAAGAAAAATAAAAAATATAAAATTCTTTTTGCAAGAATGAATTTTTGTTCTTATTATTGCGATAACGATTGCGCAATTGCGCCGATTATAAACACCAAATAAGCACAAGAGAAATATATGTCAAGATCACGAATTATTGTTGTTGGTAGCTCAAACACGGATATGGTTATACGGACGGATCGTTTTCCGAAACCTGGGGAGACTATATTGGGAAAAGAGTTTTTTATGAACCAGGGGGGTAAAGGTGCCAATCAAGCCGTAGCGGCCGCTAGATTAGGGGGTGAAGTTGTTTTGGTAGCGAGCGTGGGAGATGATGTGTTTGGGAAAGCAGCATTACAATCCTTGTGGGATGAGGGGATTGATGTGAGCTATGTGTTGATGAACAAAGATAAGCCGTCTGGAGTGGCTTTGATTACTGTTGATAAGCAAGGGGAAAATAATATTGTCGTAGCCTCCGGAGCTAATAATGATTTGCTGACCGAGCGCATCTCTGGTTTGGATGTTCTGCTTAAAGAAGCGTCTTTTGTCCTTATGCAACTGGAAATTCCTATTGAAACGGTTGAAAAGATAACCTCGCAAGCGAACAATAGAAAAATAAAAGTCATCTTAAATCCGGCACCTGCCCGAGAGTTGTCTTCTTCAATTCTCAGGAATCTCTATTTGATTACTCCGAATGAAGAAGAGGCTTCCTTATTAACAGGAATCGAGGTTGTAGACGTTCAATCAGCGAAGGAAGCTGCTCAGGTCTTGGTGAATAAAGGGGTTAAAAATGTGGTGATTACGATGGGAGCAAAAGGAGCGGTGGCATTGTTTGATGGAGAATGCTTTGGTGTAAATGCTCATAGTGTTCGGGCATTAGACACGACCGCCGCAGGTGACGTTTTTAATGGTGCGTTGGTTGTTGCATTGAATGAAGATAAACCTATCCGCGAAGCTTTAGAGTTTGCAGCTTTAGCTGCAGGAATTGCTGTTACGCGTCTAGGTGCGCAATCGTCGTCGCCATATCGAGAAGAGCTAGATGTTTACTATCAAACTACACAAAATCAATTCTAGTTATGTTTATTGTACACGATTATTATCAGGCCGTTTTCTTTTGCATCATTACGATGCTCTGTTGGGGATCATGGGCCAACACGCAGAAGTTAGCCAGTAAAACCTGGCGTTTTGAACTGTTTTACTGGGATTATGTTCTGGGTATTTTAATTTTCTCTTTGCTGAGTGCTTTTACTTTAGGCAGTATCGGGCAGGAGGGCAGAAGTTTTATTCCGGATCTGCAGCAGGCCGACTGGAGCAATATTGGAAGTGCTCTTCTTGGTGGGATAGTTTTTAACGCGGGGAATATCTTGCTATCTGCAGCAATAGCCATTGCAGGTATGTCGGTAGCTTTTCCGGTAGGTGTGGGTATTGCTTTGGTGCTAGGTGTGCTGATCAATTATGCGACGGCACCTAAAGGAGATGCTACTTTGTTGTTTGCAGGGGTAGCACTAGTTACTATTGCCATACTCGTGAATGCTTGGGCTTATAAACTCAAAAATACAGGCAAGGTCGACAAAGCAAATACCAAAGGGATCGTTCTTGCCCTATTCGCAGGTGTATTGATGGCGTTTTTCTATCGTTTTATAGCGGCTTCGATGGATATGGAAAACTTTGTCTCGCCAGAAGTCGGAAAAATGACACCTTACACGGCGGTATTTATTTTTTCAGTAGGTATACTCCTCAGCAATTTCCTATTCAATAGCATTCTTATCAAAAGACCTTTTGTTGGTGAACCGACAAGCTATGCGGCTTATTTCAAAGGTGGGTTTCGTGCACATCTTACCGGTATACTGGGGGGGATGATTTGGGGCTTGGGTAATTCGCTCAATCTTATCGCTGCAGGGAAGGCTGGGCCAGCTATTTCGTATGGACTAGGCCAGGGTGCGACATTGGTCGCTGCACTGTGGGGTGTGTTTATCTGGAAGGAGTTTAAGGCTTCTCCGGTAAACGTAAATGGTAAACTGGCTATGATGTTTGTGCTGTTTGTGATGGGACTGGCGTTGATTATTGTGGCAGGTCAATAACAAGAAGGGAACAATATGATAAAGATGATGAAAAATGTAGTATTAGTAGCTTTTATTTTACTTAGCCAAGCTGTACAAGCCCAACAGCATACGCACCCGTTCTATGTGGAGGGAAAGCTCAACGTAATTTTGGACACCGATATGGGTAATGATATCGATGATGCCTTAGCATTGGATATGCTGTACAAATATGCGGATCAAGGAAAGATAAATCTATTAGCTATTATGAACAATAAGGAATCGGACTATTCTACCTATTTTTTAGATTTGATGTCGACCTGGTATGGTTATAAGAAAACTCCTATCGGACGTATTGAAAGGGGAGTTTTTATCAATGACTATGTGGATTATAGCAAAAATATGGTGGAATATAACGATTCAACTAAATTGTATAAATATTCTGTTAGGAAACATAACAAGTTATTGGAGGCACATGAGCTTTATCGAAAAGTACTGGCCAGGCAAAAGGATCTTTCTGTAGTCATTGTATCGGTAGGCTTTTCGACGAATTTAGCCAGACTGTTGCAATCCGAGCCGGATAAATATTCACCCCTGAGTGGTGTGGAATTGGTGGCAAAGAAGGTAAAATACGTTTCCGTCATGGCCGGTTCTTTTGGTGAGAAGAAGCGTGCTGAGTTCAATGTGATCCATGACCGCCCAGCGGCCCAATATGTGATGGCTAACTGGCCTACTGGTATTGTGCTATCTCCGTTTGAAATAGGAACGAAAGTCATTTATCCAAGTTCAAGCATAGAGCATGATTTTGGATGGACGGAACACCATCCTTTAGTAGATGCCTACAAACGGTACCGTCCTTTTCCATACAATAGGCCGACATGGGATCTTACTTCTGTATATTATGCCGTAGAGCAAGACAACAATCTATTGGACATCTCCAAACCGGGAAAACTGACGGTAGATGATAAAGGGTTTACACATTTTTCTGAACAAGCAGACGGCAAACATTATGTGTTGTCAATTACGGAAGGAAATGCAAGATTGTTGAAAGACTATTTTGTGAAACTGATAAACACAAAACCTAAGAAATATTCGAAATAGGATAAGATAAATTTATTCGACAATTAAATTATTGGAAATTATGAGATTTATAAAACCATTTATTTGGGCTTGTGTCCTAAGTTTGTCCGTGCCGGACCGCGCCTTTTCAAATGAATTATCTGGGACAAAGGCAAGTGTTCAGGGCAAGACAATCACAGGAAAGGTCATGGGCAAGGACAGTGAACCGCTCTCTAATGTCAGTGTTTCTGAAATTGGAGGACAATATGCGACTCAAACGGATCTTAATGGCGATTTCAAACTGCAATTGACCAACACGACCAAGGCTATCCGTGTATATGCTGTGGGTTATGAAGAGCAAATCTTCGAATTGACAGAGCAGACGGCCTATCGCATACATTTGCAAAACAAGGTGAGTGCGTTGGATGAGGTGGTAGTAGTAGGCTATGGTACACAATTGAGAAAGAATATTGTCGGAGCAGTATCCGATCTGTCAGGTGAGTCTCTTGAAAACAGACCCAACGCTTACCTATTACGTTCGTTACAGGGTCAAGTGCCAGGAGTCAATATTACTATGGTAGATGGTAAACCCAGCAGAAGTGCTACCATTAATATTCGTGGTAACACACAATCCATTGGAGCTGGAGGTTCAGCTTTGACATTGGTAGATGGGGTAGAGGCCGATTTGACAGCTATTAACCCAGAAGATGTGGAAAGCATTTCTGTTTTGAAAGATGCCTCTTCTACTGCAGTGTATGGTGCTAGGGGAGCGTTTGGAGTAGTATTAGTCACAACAAAAAGCGCCAAATTGGATAAGATATCTGTTAATTACAGTCCTAGCTTTAATATTTTTTCACAGACTGTAAGACCCCAATTTGAAACAGATCCACAAATATGGTACGATAATTACAAGTTAGCGCATGTTTCTTATGCACATCGACTACCAACGGGTATCAACAATTTTTTTCCATGGACACAGGCATGGGAAGATGAATTTAAGAAACGCGTCAATGATCCCGATAATGGATATTTGGATTGGGATATCAACAGCAGTGGAGCCTATCAATATTACGGATCAACAAATTGGTATGATGAATTTTATAGAGATTATACGTATGGACAACAACATAATCTAAACATTTCAGGAGGGTCCAAGACTGCTAATTTCGTTGTGTCATCTCGTTTTTTTGAACAACAAGGTATTTATAAAATTGGTGATGAAAAGTTTAAGCAAATAAATTTGCGTGCCAAAGGAGGAATAAATATAACCAAGAATATCAAGTTAGAAAACAATACGGATTTTATCAGAAGAAACTATCATCAGCCTAATGGAAATCCGAATGATTTAACGATTCCACGCCTTATTGAGCATCAAGGTTTCCCGGTAACAAAAATCCAAAATCCGGACGGATCATGGACTGCTGCAGCCGTGTATACTGGTTATGCAGCTATGGCAGAAGGTAATAACTATAGAAACAATTTTAAATTCGATATTAAAAACAGTACTTTTTTGACAGTCAATATCATCGATAAAGTACTTGAATTTAAAGCCGATTATTCCTATTTATATAATCATTCAAAACGATTAGATGTCGTGAATTCTATTAGTCATTCAAATATATCTGGAATTAATCTGACGTACCCATTAGTGAGCTCTTTGGATCAAAGAGAGTATGAAACTGAATATCAAGTTGCCAATGCAACCATCAACTTTACGCCAAGAGTATCTGAAAATCATTATTTAAACTTTTTGGCTGGTTGGAATATAGAAGAAAAAACATACTACTCCACGCAGATGATGAGAGACGGTCTTTTGAAAGCGGACAAGCCAAATTTCTCATTAATGGATGGAATAAACTTGACACTTCAAGACAGAGGAAGTTATTCATGGGGGTTTAATGGTATATTCTATAGAGCTAGTTACAATTACAAAGGTAAGTACTTAGTGGAAGCGAGTGGTCGATATGATGGGAGTTCTAAATTTCCTACAAATCAGCAATGGGGATTTTTCCCTTCAGCATCGATTGGATGGCGGATGTCCGAAGAGCCTTTTTTGAAAGAAGTTTCTTGGCTTGACAATCTGAAATGGAGATTTTCAATAGGAGCAGCTGGCAATGGTAATGTAGATCCTTATCTGTATATGGCCATGATGGATATTAGTAAATCAACAGGGGTATTAACAAATGGTACTAAAGAAGCCAATACTTCAGCCCCTGCTCCGATGCCAGAAACATTGACATGGGAAAGAGCTGCGACAAAGGATTTAGGGCTTGACATCGATTTATTTGGTAAATTCAATTTTGTAGGAGATATCTACGAAAAGAAAACAACAAATATGTTTGTGGTAGGTGCAGAAATTCCAGCGGTGGCCGGCTATTCAGCACCCAAGGGCAATAACGCAGACATGATTACCAAAGGCTTTGAGTTTTCCTTAGGTTACAAGGATCAATTTAAGCTAGGGAAAGATGATTTTAGTTATAATCTGAGATTTTCATTGTGGGATAGCAAATCCAAGATTACAAAATACACGAGTAAGACCAATACACTGCCTACATTATACTCTACTGCATATTATGAAGGTATGACATTAGGAGAGATTTGGGGCTATACTGTTGACGGTTTGTTCGCGACGGATGAAGAAGCTCAAGATTGGGGAGTACGTGCGCAATCGAGGACTTTTTGGAGTGGTGATAATGTAAGCTGGAATGCGGGGGATCTCAAGTTTGCGGACCTGGACGAGAGCGGCGAGGTAGATAATGGGAACAATACATTGGGTAATCACGGAGATTTGAGTATTATTGGAAATTCGGAGCCTCGCTATCATTTTGGTTTCAATATCGGTGGACGGTATAAAGGGTTTGGTGTGTCGGCTTTTTTCCAAGGTATAATGAAAAAAGATTGGTATCCAGCGGGCGAATCTGGATTCTTTTGGGGACAATACAACAGAACATATGGTTTTAGTCTGCCTTGGCAGAATGCAGAAAGATGGACAGAAGAAAATCCTGATCCAAATGCATACTGGCCAAGGTTAAGAGGTTCTCTCGCAGCATCTGGAAGAGGTACTCTACGTGCTGCTAACGATAGATATCTGCAAAATGCAAGATATACTCGTCTAAAAAATCTTACCGTCGATTATAACATTCCTTCTGATATCTGTAAAAGAATGAAAATGCAATCCCTACGTGTGTACGTTTCTGGTGAAAACTTATTCTTTTGGTCTCCACTAAAAAAATATGCTAAAAACTATGACCCAGAACAAATTACAGCAGGGGATTCAGATTATAACGCACGAGCAGGGACAGACGGACAAGGTTATGGGTATCCTCAAACAAAAAGCATTTCATTGGGCTTAAATGTTTCATTTTAAAAAAGACAAACATGAAAACAAGAAATTATTTTACAGTTTTTTTAGTAATAGTTACTCTGAACTCTTGTAAAGGTCTTTTAGATCACGAGCCTATAAGCTCTATTTCAGCAGATGAGTTTTTCGATTCTGAAAATGCACTAAAGACGTACACAAATGGCTTTTTGACAAGATATTTACCTTCGGTCGAAACACTTACGCGGGGCGATCAATTTAGTGATATCGTGGTTACTACACAAACGGAAGCTTTTTTGAAACCCGGGTTCAATGCACTAACAACAAATAATTGGACTACATCAAACTGGTCACAACTGCATAATGTAAACTACTTTTTGGCTAATATATACAAGGCCGCAGACTATGTTTCTGAACCTATCATGAAACATTATGAAGGCGTTGGACGGTTCTGGAGAGCTTGGTTTTATTGGGATAAAGTGAAGTTATTTGGTGATGTACCTTGGTATGACCAACCCGTAGATGCAGATGATGAGGAAAAACTCTATAAAGGAAGGGATCCCCGGGAATTTGTAATGGGAAAAGTTTTGGAAGACCTAAACTTTGCTATCAACAACTGCTCGGATGACAGTAAATTTGTTAACAAAAATGTGATTAATAGATATGTGGCATTGGCATTAAAATCTAGAATCTGTCTTTACGAAGGTACGTTCAGAAAGTATCATGGGCTAGCTGATAGTGAAACATGGTTGAGAGAGAGCTTATCTGCGAGTGAAGAATTGATGAACAATAGCCCATACGGGTTAGTCAACGTTGTAGGCGAAGAAGATAAAAACTACGGTAAAATATTCAAAAGCCTTAGTCCACAATATCAAGAGATTATTCTCTCTAACGAAATGAATTTGGAAGAGAGTAGAGTACATGATGCTTCGTGGTATTTTGCATCAGGAACCGCAGGTCAAAGAAATTCTGTAACCAAGGCTTTTGTGAATATGTACCTAAACTTGGATGGGTCACGCTATACCGATCAGGTAGGCTATAACAATAAAGTCTTTTATCAAGAGTTTCAGAACCGCGATAACAGACTGAAACAGTCTATCATAACTCCAGTTTATCGTAAGAAGGTTGCCGGTGAGGAAACTAATGAGTTTGCAAAGATATTTCCAGGATTAGGAGCGCAGTTGACTTATTATAGAGTAATAAAGTGGAATATGGATGACGATGCCTATGAAAGTAATACGAGCAGTTTGAACTCATTGAGCGTTTTTCGTTTTGGCGAAATCCTGTTGAATTATGCGGAAGTCAAGGCTGAATTGGCTGAAATGTCTACTGCCGAGTGGAATAGAAGTATCCGATTACTGAGAGAAAGATCTGGAGTGAATGGTAGGGAGCCGGATAATGCTGATCCGTATCTACAGCAATATTATGATGGGCTTTCTGATAAGTGGATTCTCGAAGTCAGGAGAGAACGGACTGTAGAAATGTTGTTGGAAAATGTCCGAAGGGATGATTTGATGCGATGGAAGATGGGACACAAATTAATTGTGGAAATGGCGGGGATATACATCCCCGAATTGGGAAAACCTTTTGATATGAACGGCGATGGAATCAATGATATCTGCTTCTATTCAACCTCGTTCCCTCGGCCAGGCACAACGGAGAGCACAGTGACTTATGTACAAATAACGGCACAAACAGGAGATGCGGCTACCACGTTTGGCATTAACGAAGATGATTGTTTAGTCTATCGATTGGAGAGAATTTGGGATGATAAAATGTATTTGTATCCTATCCCTCAGGCAGCCAAAAATATTAACCCTAATCTAGGTCAAAATTCCGGATGGGAAGAATAGTTATACAACGTAAATAAGATCGGTATGAAAAATATACAGTATAAATTGAGCTATATCTTTGGTTTAGCGTGGATAATTACTTTTATGTCATGTTCAAAAGAAGATATCCTTGATATGTTTAAGAGACAAACAGACCAGATGTCTTTTAATTATTTGAATGAGACAAAAGCTTTAGCCGTAGCTTCCGGTGATAATTGGACAACTACTTCCCAGTCCGACTGGATTTCAGTTAATCCGGAGCAGGGCAATGGAAACCAACAAGAGCAAAAGATAGAAGTAACAGTAGCACATAACAAAGGAGATCAAAGAACAGGGGTTATTACCATTTCAAATAATAATAAAAGCTATGATGTAAACATTGTTCAATCCGCCGGGCATATCGTCGTGGACAGGCCGACAGTGGCATCTAGTTTTTTGATAGACCAAGACATTACGGGTGCACAGGTATTGATTCCTTATACAAAGGGAGCCGCAGATGACCTGGTGAATGTGACAGCATCGCTACAAGGACCGGGGGCAAACGGACTTCAAATACACGATGTTTCAAATTATTCATTGTCGGCCGGTGACGGTTTCATTCCTGTGGATCTCAGCGGTGTGACTTCTACGCTAGGGGAGGTACAGATTGACCTGATAGTCGAAATACCGGACAGAAATTATACGCAAAGCTTTGTCGTGAAGAGCCGGGTAAAAGCAGATGGCGGTATAGATCCGTTAGAAAGTCCGACGGTAACTACGGTAAAAATATTACCACGTTTGGCTATTTTTGACTGGGGTAGGTATATTAAAAACTCCGGGGTGTCTCGTAAATTTGTATTGGAACTGGCTTTTACGCAATATGGATCTACTATCAGGAGGTATGCAAATCAGGTAGATTGGCTAAGCGCAACAAGCATCGGTACTGGAAGTTATTTCTTTGATCACAATAGGTTTGTTTTTGGAGATTTGGAGCCTGGTACAGTATATTGGTTCAGGGTTGTTCATAAAACGATCAACACTTTAAATCTGGATTCGGATGTGACTTACTATCAATTTGTGACGCCTAATGAACCAGCTCAGGGGGCAGATATCATTCTCTACAAAGATTTCGATGATTTCTGGCTAGGTGGATCTCCGATATATCAAGCTTTTGGAGTACAGCCAACGGAGGCACAAATTCAAGCAGGTCTAGATCCTAAATCCAACACTGCAAAATCGACAGATTACCGGACGATGTCCTGGAATAATAACATAGCTAGTACCTTTGGAGGTAACCTAGGACCTGCGAATGCTCCATTATTGTACAATGCCTACTGGGAAGGTGCTAAATATGGTAGTGATTTCAACAACCCAAATTATGCAGGTTGGTACGGTGTTAATGCTTTTGCTGCAACAGGAGCTGTACGTTTGGCATCTGCATCTGCTCAAGGCTCATTAAAAACACCAAAGTTGGAAAAGATAACTGGCACTGCCGATATCTTGGTGACGGTGAATACTGCAGCCTATTTTGAGCCTTACCATAGCTGGGGTGAAGATCATTTGAAACATGCAATTATCATTGAGGGAGATGGTACTATCATAGATGGTGGTCCTACCGTCTCTTCTATAGACAATAGTAAACAGGTCACTGTGTCCTGTAAGGCTAATGTAGATCCTGTATCGAAAGGACCATTGTACGACTATACCATTCCAACAACACATACTGTAAGGATAAATGGTGCGACCGCTAATACACGAATAGTCGTTAGCACATTGCCATATTCCGGCACGGATCATTATAGGATATGGTTAGATGATATTAAAATTCAAAAATTGTAAGATGATGAAGGGAACTAAAAAGTTAAATAATGCAGTGTTGATGTCTTGTTGTTTGCTACTCTTGACCAATTGTAGTAAAAGTCAAGGCCTCGAAGATCAAGATGGTGGACAAACAAAAGATGTTAAGTCAACGACAGGCATCACGAATTTTGAAGCGGTATCCAATATCTATAGCAAGAATACGTTTTTACTGGCAAACAATGTTATCCAAGGATTCAACCTCGATTCGGATGGATCGATCTGGTATACGCAGACTGCTGATGGCGGTAATAAGCATCAGGTGAATTTGGTGAAATCTTCACAAAATATCAGTAATGATATTTTGACATCAAATACAGATATCATGCGTCTCCATTATTTTGGGCATGCTACAAATACTGCTATGGAGGAAGTGGGCACAGACAGGTACCTATGGATAGGTGCTTACGCTTCTGCACGAGAAGACGGTTCTTATTGGGGGGACAAAGTGGTAGGTAGGGTAAAATATGAAAAAGGGAAAACGGTAAAAACCAATGAATGTGCAGAATATTATTATATAGGTTCGTCATTTTCAGAGTTACACCCCTCTATTGATACAGATCATGATTTGTTGACTATCAATTATAATGATCCTGATCCAAGCAATTCATCATTCAGATGCTTTGTGGTTTATAAATTGAGTGAGGCTAAAAAAGCAAGCATGACTAATGTTAGTGTAACATGTACAGATGGCTTCGAAACAAATAATCCGGCATCCAGGAATAGTAAAACATATACGGTTTATTGCCGTGATCTGACTACTTTAACCCCTGTAGCCCGGGTTAAGTTCCGGAAAACCGGATATGGTCCTGCTGGGGCAACCTATTACGATTGGCAGGGATATGATGTGTATAAAAATAGGCTCTACTATTTTGAAGGGCAGTCCAATTACAATTTAGTAGGTTCTTTCTATACAGAAGACGTATCCCAATCGTATGTGACAGTGTTTGATTTTCAAGGAAATATTGTCGAAGAACGAACGCGGGTAGAGTTTGTCTCCAATAGGAATACACTTTCCGAAATAGGCATTACTAAATTGGGGGCTATGGAAGCTGAGGGGATTAAGGCTTATAAGGGTAAGCTTTATCTTGGCTATACTTCTCGTGGGATTACAGAAGAGGATACGAAACATTATCAAAATATCTTTAGATTTAATATTTCCTCTAAGTAATATCTGTCTAACCAAACAACTTCTTATCCACGATCGCCACTGTATGTCTTGATATGCACAGCAGGCGGTCGTGGTCGTCATAGATCTTGATATTCCAGACGTGGTGAGTACGACCGATATGTACTATCGATAATAAGATTAGAGGCCACGCTAAATCACTGGGATCTTACTTAGATTATAAACCTATTGGGTTAAAATTAGAAATGACTATTTTTACGCTTTTTTAGTTTAAAAATGTAGATAGCAACCATGCCTGAACATGTTTAATCCCTTTGTTTTGTGGTAAGGCTACGTCATCTAGCGAAACTACTATTTTCTCATAGTTGTCGTCTATACCTTCAAAAGACGCATACTCTCTTTTTACTGTTTCTTCGTCTATCAACAGGTAGGCACTTTGTACATATAAAAATTTATCCGCCTTTTTAGCTACAAAATCCACTTCTCTATTTTTCATAACGCCCACGAAAACCTCGTAGCCGTTACGACGTAGTTCTAGGTATACAAGATTTTCCAACTTGTAGCCCGTTCCGTAACCGTAACCGCTGTATAGATAATTCTTATATGCCAGATCATTAATATAATACTTACCGTTACCTGAAATGGTTTCTTTGCCACGGATATCAAATCGTTCTGCTTTATGTACCAAAAAAGTATCTTCTATATAGCCTATATAATTGGCCACAGTGTCGTAAGTCGTTTTTCTACCGCTACTTCTCATGTAGTTGACAATATTATTTACCGATAGTAGGCTAGATGCATTATTGACGAGATAAATAAAAAGATCTTCCAACAGTTTAGGATCTTTTACACTGTACCGTTGTATGATATCCCGTAGAAGCACCGTGTCTTTTACAGCAGCTATGTAATTCCGTTTGGTATCTTCATTAGGTAATACAAAGAGCTCAGGTAAACCTCCGCTTTCTATGTATCGGATATAACTTTGTTTTGTGGCTTCTGAATGCGTAATACCTATGTATTCACTAAAGCTAAAAGGGAATATTTCAAATGTTATATATCTACCTGAAAGTAAGGTGGCCAATTCGCCCGAAAGCATTTTTGAATTGGAACCGCTGATAAACAATTCATAACTATCCGTAAAATCCTGTGCATAAGAGTTGGCAAATCGCTCCCATTCTGCAATATTTTGTATTTCATCTATAAACAGATACACTTTACCTTCAGGATTTAGTTTCGCCTTATACAATTTTATGAGCGTATCTAAATCTCTGTAATTGTTTACAAAGTCAAAATCTATAAACTCTTTATTGATATAAAAAATATTTTTTGGACGTATACCATTCTTTATCAACTGATGTGCTACTTGTCGTAAAATATAACTTTTTCCCGCACGCCTCTGTCCAACTAATACTTTTATCAGTCTATTATTGGTGTAGTTGAAAATATTATCTGTATAATGCTCTCGTAAAAAACCTAACTCGGGTACATTTCCGGTCCAAAAATTATAACGTTTCAGTGACTCAAAATTTTCTTCCATACTCGAAACTTTTGTATAAAAGTATATAATATTCTTCTATACTCGAAACTTTTTATGGGTATTTGTCATCCCCTCCACGATCGCCACGGTATGTCTTGATATGCACAGCAGGCGGTCGTGATCATCGTAGATCTTGATATCCCATACATGGGTCGTCCGGCCGATATGCACAGCCGTACATATAGCTTTGACTGTCCCTTCTCTAGCCGATCGCACATGGTTAGCATTGATTTCCAAACCTACGCCAACGTATTTTGTACTGTCGACAATAAGGTTGGAAGCGATGCTACCTACCGATTCGGCAAGGACGACGGAAGCACCTCCATGTAAGATGCCGAAGGGCTGCCTTACTTTGTCGGTTATGGGCATGGTAGCGACCAGTGCATTTTCCCGGATTTCTATGGCTTGTATGCCCAGATGCTGGGTCATATATCGGTCAAATATTTCGTTGACTTCTTCTAAATCGAATGCTCTAATCCAAATCATGTTATGCAGTAAGATATCTTTCTTTTAAGATCGATCGGTGGTGGTTGAGGTGGCCAGCGATGATATAGATCAATGCACGTACACTAATAAGGCGTTCGGAAGCCATTCCTTTCCGATTTAATTCGATTTCGCTAAAGGTGTCAAACAAAATTAAGTTGGCTTTCCTAAGATGAATAAACTCCTCGCTGATGCTGTCAAAAGAACGTTCATTATGCCGCCCATTGGCTACAAATTCGTCCTGTTCGAATGGGGATAAAGCCGTCATGTCATTTCGGGCAAACCGTAGTGCCCGATAGGCAAAAATACGCTCAGCATCCAAAACATGGCATAGGGTTTCTTTCACGGTCCACTTCTCTTCTGCATACTTATATTCCCCTTTCTCGGGTGGAATAGATCGAATAAATTCAGGAAACGATGTCAATTGATCGACGAGCTCTTCACGGATATCCCTTGTTACCGTATCGACATAGTCACTAAAAATAGATGGATATTCATCAGACTTGAGTTGGTTCATAATGTAAGTTGCTTTTTAATATAACTCTGAAAGTAGTGCCCTTGCCTATTTCCGATTCTTTAACAAAAATTTGGCCTTGATGATAACTTACCATGCGTTTTGTTAAGGTTAATCCAAGACCCCACCCTCTTTTTCTCGTCGTAAACCCAGGCTGGAAAATCTGTTCAAACATTGCGCGAGGAATACCTTTTCCTGTGTCGCTAATGTCAATAAAAATTTCTTCTTTTGCAATGTTTTCTGAAATGTTTACCACTATTTTTCCTTCCTTATCGATAGCATTGACCGCATTTTTCAACAGGTTTTCAATAATCCAGTCGAATAGCGGAATATTTATCTTGGCTTCGACATGTTTATCCCCTTGCAGCTCAAACTGGATCTTATCGCTTGTTCTCTTCTTAAAATAGTTGATAAAATACTGGACGGTATTGTAAATGTTATGGTTTGTTAATACCGGAGTAGATCCTATCTTGGAGAACCGGTCTGCGACGATTTCTAGTCGCTTGACATCTCGTTCCATCTCGTCCATGACACTGTCATCTCCTGCTTCTTCATATTTAAGACGAAGCAGCTCCAGCCAACCCATAAGGGAGGAGATAGGTGTCCCTAGCTGATGGGCTGCTTCTTTTGCCATTCCTACCCATACGAGGTTCTGTTCGGATTTCTTTATGGCGTTGAATATACTATAGGCAATGATTAAGAAGATGGCGATCGTAATCCATTGGATGTAAGGAAATACCCTGAGTTGTCTCAGCGCTGCTGATTCTTGGTAATAGACACGCCACTTTTCTCCTGTATCCAGATGAATAAGGATCGGAGAATGCCTTCGCTCCATGTCTTCCAGCTGTTTTTGAAAGTATACCGGATCATATGTCAAGTTATTGTGTATGCTGTCTTCTTGGGCTATGTTGGTTTTGGTGGGGTCTAGGTCGCGCCAAAAGATGATATTACCTTTTTCATCTGTAATAATTGCAGGCAGGGATAAACTGTCGCGCACAGCATAGATAAAACTGATAAACTCGTCATCAACGTCGGGCATGGTGACGATGCTTTGTGTACTCATCGCCCAAACTTCGGCTTTGGTTCTTTCAGACTGCGAAAGACTTTTTACCAGATAATTCGTATAGAGTAAGGAACCCGCAGCAAGGGCGGCGGCCAGCACGAGCAAAAGGATTTTCCACAGCTGCTTGTTATATTTATAGGGGTGCATGCGTAGTCTTTTGAATATGCAAATTAACGATTTTATTAAGAAAAAGGATATTTATATCTGTTTGTCGTCATTTATCCTGCTTATGAAGTCATTTGTAATATGTAATTTTGCGGTATGAGTTCTCAGAAAAAAGTAAGAGTAAGATTTGCGCCCAGTCCTACTGGTGGACTACATTTGGGAGGTGTTCGGACGGCATTATTTAATTACCTTTTCGCGAAACATCACGAAGGTGATTTCATTTTAAGGATTGAAGATACAGACCAAACGAGGTTTGTTTCGGGGGCCGAAGAATATATCAATGAGTGTCTGGAATGGTGTGGAATCGTGCCGGATGAAAGTCCTGCAAAGCCAGGGTCTTTTGGGCCGTACCGCCAAAGTGAACGGAAAGCGAACTATCGGCAATATGCCGAACAGTTGGTGAAGGCGGGCTATGCTTACTATGCATTTGATACGACAGAAGAACTGGATGAGCAACGTAAATTGCTTCCTAATTTTAGATACAGTCACGAAAATAGGTTGAGTTTGAGAAATTCCCTCAGTCTTTCCAAGGAAGAAACGCAACAACTTTTGTCCGAAGGATATCCTCATACAATCCGTATTAAGATGCCCGAAGATGAAACCATCGCATTCGAGGATATGATTCGAGGGTATGTTTCTTTTGAGACCAGGCTGGTGGATGATAAGGTTTTATTGAAAGCGGATGGCATGCCTACATACCATTTAGCGGTCGTTGTAGATGATCATGCTATGCAAATATCACATATCTTTCGGGGAGAAGAGTGGCTTCCTTCAGCTCCGGTACATTTGCTTTTATGGGAATATTTGGGATGGAAAGATGAAATGCCTGCATGGGCGCATTTACCGTTGATCTTGAAGCCTGACGGTAATGGTAAATTGAGTAAAAGGGATGGTGATAGACTTGGTTTTCCGGTGTATGCCATGAACTGGACAGATCCTAAATCTGGTGAATTGACTAAAGGATTCAGGGAACTTGGGTTCTTGCCTGAAGCATTCGTCAATATGTTGGCTCTTTTAGGATGGAACGATGGTACAGATCAGGAATTGTTTGGATTGGATGAGTTGGTTGCTAAGTTTACGATCGAACGTATTAGCAAGAGTGGGGCAAAGTTTGATTACGAAAAATCCAAATGGTTCAATCATGAGTGGATAAAAGGCATGGACAATAACCTGTTATTGCCTCCAGTCGAAGCGATCGTTCGTGATCATGCTGTGTCTGCGGTGGATCTGTCTTTATTGGATAGGGTGTTGACGACGGTCAAGGAAAGAATGATATTGATGTCAGACTTTTGGCCGCAAGCTTCCTTTTTCTTTGTTCGTCCGGAAGAGTATGATATTGATGCGGTGAAATCAAAATGGAATGAGGACAAAACGGCCTTTTTTCAAAATATAGTCGACGAGTTTGGGCGTCAGCCTACATGGGATGCAGCGACGTTAGAACCGCTATTTAAAGAAAAGATTGCACAATCTGGGATGAAGATGGGCGAGCTGATGCTTCCTTACCGGATTATGTTGGTCGGTGGAAAATTTGGTCCAGATGTATTTCTGATTACCGAACTTTTGGGTAAGGAAGAGGTGATTGTGCGTATCAATAAAGCATTGCCGTTATTGGCTTAATGTTATCGATAGTCTTTTTCGATATTATCGGAGAGCTCCTTATTATTCTGAAGCATGTAGGCGATACTCCGTATAACGCGGTTGTGCTTCTTGACAAAGGGGTTCTCTTCATTCCAGACATAACCGGCTAATACGGCACAGACCTTTTCTTTGACATCTAGGTTTTCTGGCCGGTGAAAAAAGAGTGTTTGTAGATTTCCAGTATACCATTCTTGTACGTATGTTGTGAAAACGTCAATGCCACGTTGCATATAATCTGCATAATCTTTCTGCCAATCCACCTGCTCCCCGTTAATCTGTCGCCAAGCTAGCTTTGCAGACAATATCCCCGATTCGGTGGCAAAGCAAACACCCGATGAAAATACGGGGTCTAAGAATTCAGCACTGTTCCCTGTCAAAGCAAAACCGTCACCATACATTTTTGTCACGGCAGAAGAATAATTTTTTAAATGGATAGGCTCAAATAAAAACGTTGCATCGGCGAAACGTTCCGCATAGGTGTCGGACATTTGTATCGCTTTTTGCAACGCTTGGGTCGTATCGCCTTCCTCGGAAAGCTGATCGATGAATGCTGTGTCGGCGACTATGCCCAAACTGGTGTTCCCATTGGAAAATGGGATAACCCAAAGCCATACTTCGGTATCCAGCACATCGAAAGAAATCTGCGTACCCTCGCGACCTCCTGTTCGGTTGGTGTCGATAGCGTGGGAAAAAATGGCTGAATGAGGATTTAGTACCGAAGGTTTTGAGAGATGAAGTAAACGTGGTAAAACCCGGCCATATCCACTGCAATCAATAACAAACTTTGCGTTGATTTGAGCAGTTCTTCCATCGTTGTCTTCGACAGTTGTGGTTGAGCGGGTACCATCAAATTCGATAGCTGTAACGGCTGTTTGGAAGGCTATATCTACACCTCTTTTTATCAGGGCCTGTGCCATCGCCATATCAAAGTCAGCGCGTGGAACCTGCCAGGTCCAATCCCAGCCTTCACCAAATTTTTTGCTAAAATCAAAAATACTGACAAGATCTCCTTTGATAAAGCAGGCATTTGGCTTGATCTGGAAGTTGTAGCTGTTCAAATCGTCCAACAGACCGGCTTCTTCAAAATGATCCATGACACGAGGAATTAAACTTTCTCCAACAACCAAGCGAGGGAATTTTGATTTTTCTACGACTTTAATTTTTGCACCCTGTTGTTGTAAATATCCAGCGGCTACACAACCTGCAGGACCGGCACCAATGATTAAAATATCGACCTCGCTCGTATTCATGCTAAAGAATTAATTATAAATGTATTACTTTTGCTCTCGTTTTGAGATGCAAATGTAGGTATTATCTGACTGTTAATAAAGATGAGCAGGATTTTAAGAGGGACAAAAATTACTATTCATGGTTTCTATATATAAAGAATTTTCATTAGAACAATTTGCCGATGTATTATTGCATGGGCAAAAGGTTACACTTTCGCCTGAAACGAAAGAGGTCACAAAAAAAAGCCACGAATTTTTAAAGTCGTTTATAGAAAATAAAATAATCTATGGTGTCAATACGGGATTTGGGCCTATGGCACAGTATCGTATACAAGATGCCGATAGGATACAATTGCAGTATAACTTAATTCGGAGTCATGCGTCAGGTACAGGAGATTTACTTCCCCCGGACATCGTAAAGGCTACGATGATGACGCGTTTGAGTAATCTTTCAAAAGGTAAATCAGGGGTGCATGACAGTGTATTTGCTTTGCTGGAAGAATTTATTAATCAAGATGTCACGCCCGTGATATTTGCCCATGGTGGAGTTGGAGCTAGCGGGGACTTGGTACAATTGGCACATCTGGCACTGACCTTGATCGGGGAGGGAGAGGTTATTTATCAAGGGGAGCGTAGGCCTACGGCAGAGGTGTTGACGGCCCTGAATTTAAAGCCTATTGAAATCGTAGTGCGTGAAGGAATTTCCCTGATTAACGGCACATCGGTCATGACGGGCGCTGGGCTGGTCAATTATTTCTATGCTCAAAAGTTATTAACCTGGTCTGTGGAATTTTCGTCCATGATGAATGAGCTGGTGAAAGCCCATGACGATCATTACTCTGCGACTTTGAATGAAGTGAAAAAACATCCTGGTCAGCAAGAGATTGCCGGTATGATGCTGAAACATCTTAAGGATTCGAAGCTGATCCGTAAGCGGGAAGAAGACCTTTATTCAGGAAATAATTTAGAGGATATTTTTAAGGATAAAGTACAGGAATATTATTCGCTGCGGTGTGTGCCCCAGATCTTAGGGCCTGTTTTGGAGACGATTCAATCTACGGGCAATGTCTTGGAGAGGGAATTGAATTCGGTAAGTGATAACCCAATTATTTCGGTAGAAGATCAAAATGTGTATCACGGTGGAAATTTCCATGGTGACTATATCTCTTTAGAAATGGATAAGCTGAAATTGGCCATTACAAGGCTGACGATGTTGTCCGAGCGTCAGCTTAATTATTTGATGAATGCCAAAATCAATGAGATATTGCCTCCTTTCGTAAATATGGGTAAGTTGGGTTTTAATTTTGGTATGCAAGGCGTGCAGTTCACGGCAACGTCGACGACGGCTGAAAACCAAACATTGTCCAATTCCATGTATGTACATAGTATCCCGAATAACAACGATAATCAGGATATCGTCAGTATGGGTACAAATGCTGCTCTTCTTACGAATAGGGTAATCATTAATGCATTTGAGGTGTTAGCGATACAACTTCTTTCGATAACACAAGCTATTGATATTTTATCTTATCAAAATTTTGTATCTTCAAGGACAAAGAAAATATATGAGGATATCCGTGCGATAGTACCTGTAGTGGTTGCCGATAGACCACTATATTCTGCTATTCAGGATATTAAGACTTATTTAATGAAATAACCATGAAGTGCGCTTTAGTTACCGGAGGGTCGAGAGGAATCGGGCGGGCAATTTGCCAAAAGCTGGCTGCTGATTTAGGTTATTTCGTGTTGATTAACTATCAAGGCAACAAGGCCGCGGCAGAAGAAACACTGCGTCTCATTGAAAACCAAGGAGGTCGGGGAGAGATTCTCAAATTTGATGTTGCAAATGCGAGTGAGGTGACGGACGTCCTCAGTAAATGGACCGATGAACAGCCGGATGCTGTATTGGAAGTTGTTGTCAACAATGCAGGAATTGCGAGGGACGGATTATTTATGTGGATGAAGAAGGAGGACTGGCAATCTGTTCTGGATATTTCGTTGCATGGCTTTTTTCACGTGACCAATTTTTTTATACAAAAGATGTTGCGGCAGCGATACGGTCGTATAATTAATATCGTGTCAGTTTCGGGTTTAAAAGGGACTGCAGGACAGACGAATTATTCGGCAGCAAAAGCGGGTGTCATTGGAGCCACAAAAGCTTTAGCACAAGAAGTTGCCAAGCGGAATGTTACAGTCAATGCAATAGCTCCCGGTTTTATTCATACCGATATGACGGTCGAGATGGATGAAAAGGAATTAATTAAGATCATCCCGACAAATCGGTTTGGTCGTGCGGAAGAGGTGGCAGATCTGGTGTCATTTTTGGCCTCGGAAAAATCGGGCTATATCACTGGAGAGGTCATTAATATTAATGGTGGAATTTATTCTTAGAACTAAGTATGCTGAATAGGGTCGTGATTACCGGAATGGGTATTTATTCCTGTATAGGGACAAACTTAGAAGAGGTTACAAAATCTTTGTTCGAGGGGCGGTCGGGGATTGGGATAGACTCAAATAGGATAGATATGGGGTTTATATCTCCGCTAACAGGTCAGGTTCCTACACCTAATCTCAAAGGTGAGCTGACCAGACGTCAGCGAATTAGCATGGGAGAAGAGTCTGAATACGCTTACCTTGCTACAAAAGAGGCTTTGAATAATGCTAAAATTGATCTTTCTTTTTTTGAAGAGCATGAGGTGGGTATATTGTATGGCAATGATAGTGTATCCAAAGCAGTCATCGAGGCTACCGATATTCTGCGTGAGAAGAGGGATACACAACTGATTGGTTCAGGAGCAATTTTTAAATCAATGAATTCCAGTGTTACTATGAATTTGGCGACCATACTTGGAATTCGGGGGGTTAATTTTACGATTAGCGCGGCTTGTGCGAGTGGTTCTCATGCTATTGGCTTAGGCTATATGTATATTCAACAAGGATTACAAGATATGATTATTTGCGGCGGGACGCAGGAAATAAATCCGTATGCCATGGCTAGTTTTGATGGCTTAGGAGTTTTTGCTACAGCTACAGACCAGCCGCAAAAAGCCTCTCGGCCTTTTGACGTGGGGCGTACGGGTTTGGTACCAAGCGGAGGTGCAGCTACACTCATTTTAGAAAGCTATGAATCGGCCATTGGTCGGGGAGCACCTATATTGGCTGAGGTCATCGGCTACGGGTTCTCCTCCAATGGAGGACATATTTCGACACCGAATGTAGAGGGACCCGCAATAGCGATGCGCCGTGCGCTGGAACAAGCTCATCTCCAACCTGAGGATATAGGATATATCAATGCGCATGCTACATCAACTCCCATTGGTGATGCCAATGAGGGTAAAGCTATTCTGAAGGTTTTTGGTAGCAATCCGTATATAAGTTCAACAAAATCGATGACGGGACATGAATGCTGGATGGCAGGAGCCAGTGAGATTGTTTATTCTACGTTGATGATGCGGCACGGTTTTATTGCGCCGAATATCAATCTCGACCGTGTAGATGACGATATCCGAGAATTAAATTTAGTTTCCGCAACCATAAAAAAAGAATTTGATATATATTTGTCTAATTCTTTTGGTTTTGGAGGCACAAATTCCGCATTGGTAGTTAAGCGATATTAAAGATGAGTAACGAAGATATTAAGCAGAAGTTAAACGAGATATTGATCGAAGAGTTTGAAGTGGATGAGGAGGTCATTCAGCCACAGGCTCCGTTGAGCGTATCGTTGGATTTGGATAGCTTAGATTATGTTGACTTAGTGGTTTTAATCGAGGCCAATTTTGGTGTGAAATTAGGAGAAGCTGATTTTGCTGGTATGGTTACTTTTGAAGATTTTTACCGCGTCGTACAAAAAAAAGTTGCGCTATTAAATAAATAAGGAGCTCATGAGCCAGTGGGATGGAAAGTCTAAAGGAACTCTTCTTGGCTATAAGATATTTATCTTTTTAATCAAAAAATTCGGTGTCCGTGCTGCATACGGACTTCTTATTTTTGTAGCATCCTATTATTTCTTGTTTTACCCGACCAATTTTAAGGCAATATTTTACTATTTGCATAAAAGGCTGAGGTATACGAAGATAAAGGCTTTCTTTAGCGTATACCGGACTTATTTTGTTTTTGGACAGACCATTATTGACAAGGTCGCTATTGGTGCAGGATTGAGAGATTATTTTTCCTATGAGTTCGACGGGATAGACAACCTGAAGGAGGTGCTGTTGGAGAAAAAAGGAGGTATACTGATCAGTGCCCATGTCGGTAATTTCGAAATATCAGAACGTTTCTTTTCAGAATTGGACTTTAGCTTTCAGATTAATCAGGTCACGGTAGATCAAGAAGTGTCTGTCATTAAGGAGTATTTAGATAGCATTGCCGAGAAATCGGCGATCAAACATATTTATATTAAGGAAGATGTATCTCATGTATTTGATATCCATGAAGCGCTGTCCAATAATGAGCTGATCTGTTTTACGGGAGATCGCTACTTCGACGGATCAAAAGTCATGCAGGCTGAGTTTTTGGGAAGAGAAGCTGTTTTTCCCGCTGGTCCTTTCCTTTTGGCATCCCGTTTGAATGTTCCTGTTATCTTTGTATACGTAATGCGAGAAAGAAACCTCCATTATCACCTTTATGCACGGCGTGCCATGGGAATAAAACGGCGAGATGCACAATCTGTTTTGGATGTATATGTCAAGAGTGTGGAACGTATTTTAGCACGTTATCCGTTGCAGTGGTTCAATTTTTTTGATTTTTGGAACAAGGGAAAATAAGATAGCATGAAGAAAAAGATATTGGTTATCTATTTTAGTCAATCGGGACAATTGGAAGAAATTGCACGATCCATCGGCCATCCGTTGTTGAGAGAGGATGATATCCAGGTGGACTTTTATGAGATTAAAATGGTACACGCATTCCCTTTTCCTTGGAACAGTGCTGTGTTTTTTGATATCTTTCCGGAAGCTTTTCAGCAGATCCCTGAAGAAATACATCCCCCTGCCCCTCATATCTTGGATACGAAGTACGATCTGGTGTTATTTCATTATCAGGTTTGGTACCTGACCCCTTCGATACCTATAAATTCCTTTCTCAAAAGTCCGTATGCGAAGACCTTATTGGGAGGACGTGCTGTTGTGACTGTGAGTGGGAGTCGTAATATGTGGGCAAAGGCGCAGGATAAGGTTAAGACATTAATCGAGGCCAATGCAGGGACGTTGGTCGGTAATATTGCATTGACGGATAGACATGGCAATATGATTTCGGTAGTCACTATCGTAGACTGGTTGTTTTCGGGTGTAAAACGACGGGCTTATGGTATTTTTCCCTTGCCGGGAGTTGCTGAGGAGGAAATTCGGGGTGCTTCAAAATTTGGGGAAACCATTTTAACGTATTTGCGCAGCGGTAATTTTGTTGGCCTGCAGCCGGAATTGATCAGACAGGGTGCCGTAGAATTTCGGTTCTTTTTGGTCTCTATGGATCAAAAAGCCAATAGAATGTTTACAATATGGTCTAACTTAATTTTAAAAAATCCTAAAAATAGAAAAGTACTCGTCTCGGCCTTTAAGTACTATGTGATTTTCGCTATATACTTTTTGTCCCCACTGGTTTTTCTAATAGAGATTTTATTGTTTCCGATTTTGTATTTTGTGAAAATAAGAAAAGATAAGAGGCATTATCTAGGTATTTAGTGAATGAACGAAGTTTATATTAACCGTATAGGTAAGTTTTTACCCAATGATCCTGTCTCGAATGAAGAGATGGAGCATTATTTGGGTAAAATTAATGATAGCGAATCGCGAGCTAGGAGAATAGTGTTACGTAATAATGGTATACAGACGCGCTACTATGCGCTGACGAAAGAAGGTCGGCCAACGCATAGCAATGTGGAAATTACGGCGAATGCTATTCGTAATTTGATGGATTCTGAGTTTACAGCAGAGCAAATCCAGTTGATTTCTTGTGGAACATCCTCCCCGGATTACCTGATGCCATCGCATGCGGTCATGGTGCATGGTGAACTCAAGAACGGCCCCTCCGAAGTAAATTCATCTTCGGGCAATTGCTGTGCAGGAATGAATGCCTTGAAATTTGGTTATCTTTCTATTAAGGCGGGTAATACGGAGAATGCGGTGTGTACAGGGTCGGAACGGATGTCATCCTGGATGGTTGCCGATCATTTTAATAAAGAAATCCAGAACTTAAAAGAACTGGAAGAGCAACCTATCCTTGCTTTCAATAAAGATTTTTTAAGATGGATGCTGTCCGATGGAGCCGGGGCTTTTTTACTGGAATCTATGCCGAAAGGGGATTTTCCATTGCGTATTGAATGGATCGAGGGGTACTCCTATGCGCACGAATTGGACGTGTGTATGTATGCCGGATCAGATAAAGAGCAGGGGAAATTGAAGTCTTTCAGCGACTATTCATCGGAGGAGTGGTTGACAAAATCTATTTTTGCCGTCAAGCAAGATACCAAGCTATTAGATAAATACATTCTGGTGAAAGGTGTGGAAAGTATGAAAAATGCAATGGACAAGCATGGTATTACACCGGCAGATATAGATTATTTACTGCCACACGTGTCATCACATTATTTTGTGGATGGTCTCTATGACGGTTTTGCAAAAGCGGGTATAGAAATCACCAGAGACAAGTGGTTCATGAATTTGAAGGATGTTGGCAATGTCGGGGCGGGCTCTATCTATTTGATGTTGGAGGAATTGGTGCGTTCAGGTAGGTTGCATAAAGGTCAACGTATCCTCTTATGTGTGCCTGAGAGTGCTCGGTTTACGTATTCTTATGCATATTTAACCGTCTGCTAGTTATGGACTTACCTTTGCGAGGACATACGATACTGAAGCTTATCCCCCAGCGATTTCCAATCGTTATGGTAGATGCTTTATTGGATTATTCCACGACGACAGTATGGTCTGAATTGGAGGTAAAGGTCGATAATGTTTTTCTCGAGGATAAGATACTACAAGAGAGTGGGTTGTTAGAGCACATGGCGCAGACAGTTGCCCTGCATACCGGCTACTCATTTTTTATCCGGAATGAAGAAGCGCCTACTGGCTATATTGGTGCTATCCAAAAGGCTGAGATTATGAAATTACCGCAATTGGGAGACGTCATTCAGAGTAAGGCGGAGATGCTACAGGAGTTTATGGGCGTAACGCTGGTCGATATATGCGCCTATGTGAATGATCAAATTGTGGCAACAGCACAGATGAAAACAGTCATCGCTTCAACGGCATAAAAGGTATGGAAAGGCAATCAACAAAAATACCCATACATGAATTTTTGCCCCATCGGGAGCCGATGTTGATGGTCGACTATATTGAAGAAATAAGTGCGGATCATGTGGTTTGCAGCTTTGAAGTTTCTGCAGGAAATCTGTTTTTAAGTGAAGGAATGTTGCAGGAGGCTGGTCTTGTAGAGCATATGGCACAAACATGTTCTTCCATCGTCGGGCAGACCTATTATACGACGGACTACAATCCGGAGGTGGATGAACGGGTAGTAGGGTTCATTTCATCGATAAAGACGTTGGAGATCTATCTATTGCCCAAGCAGAATGCTTGTCTCAAAACGTTGGCGAAGCTTATGTCTCGTTATGATGGGGAGGGTTATAGCATCTGTACGATGCACGTGGAAACCCAAACAGAGGGTATTCGCTGTGCGAATGCAGAAATTAATTTATTTTTACAGGAAAGAAATAAATAATGAAGAAGTCAGAGGTACCTCAAGATAATGGTCGGATTGTACAGAAAGGTTCTCGGGAATTGTACTATGCAATTGACGAAAACGGTGCGTATACCACGGCATTGAGCACGGGGTGGGAAGCTAAGAATATTGTGCAAGATCATACCATGCAGGTGCTGCAGGAAGATATTGATCAGGCAAAGGCAGATTGTAAGGCCGGATTAGTTAGTCCGATAGTTTACTTTATGCGATTGACACGTATGGATCTGGGTGTACTTTCGGGGTATACGGGTTTTTGGAAGTGGCGTATACGTCGTCACATGCAACCAAAAGGGTTTGGCAAGCTGAATGAAAAACAGCTGCAAAAATATGCAGCGGCATTTGATATTACGGTAGAGACATTGAAAAATTTTAAGGGATAGTCATGCAGTTAGATTTTACACATTATCAATCTGCACATTGTGAAAGTGGTGTTGCATCCAACTTGTTGAGAGATAAAGGACTGAACCTTTCAGAGCCGATGGTTTTTGGTCTGGGATCGGGCATATTCTATGTATACTTGCCTTTTTTGAGGGTGAGCAATGCTCCGGGCCTAAGTTACAGGCCCATGCCCGGCTGGATTTTTAGTCGTGTCGCCCGTCGTTTGGGAATCAAGATAAAACGCCAAAAATTTACTAACCCTGAAAAGGCACAACGGCAACTTGACGAGAATTTAAGGCATAATATTCCTTCAGGCTTACAGGTGGGAGTCTACCATTTACCGTATTTTCCGGATGACTATAGGTTTCATTTTAATGCCCATAATTTAGTAATCTATGGCAAGGAGGGCAATGAATATCTGGTCAGTGATCCTACTATGGAAGGCATACATCGCTTGACGGATAAGGAGTTGGAAAAGGTACGGTTTGCCAAGGGGGTATTGGCACCTAAAGGGCATATCTATTATCCGATTTCTATACCCACGGAAGATAGTATTGATTGGGAAAAAGCGATACGAAAGTCGATCAAAAAAGCTTGCAATGATATGTTGGCCCCGGTACCCATTGTCGGGGTTAGAGGAATGCGTACGGTGGCCAAGGCTATCGCCAAATGGCCTAAAAAGCTCGGTGTTCCCAAAGCAAATTATTATTTAGCGCAAATGGTGCGTATGCAGGAAGAAATCGGAACGGGAGGTGGTGGTTTTCGTTACATTTATTCTGCATTTTTGCAGGAGGCTGGTAAAAAGATCAACAATGCCAAGCTATTGGCGCTGTCCGAAGAGATGACCCAAATAGGAGACTTATGGCGGGATTTCGCACTTCATGCATCTCGAGTTTATAAAAAACGTAGCAACCAGGAAGATGTCTATAATGCGCTCTCGGCCGAACTTCTGCACTTAGCGGATTTGGAGGAAGCATTTTTTAAGAAATTGAAAACAGCAGTTTAGCTATGGATAAATGTGATATTATTCAGATAGATCGCTTAAGCAAGCAGTATAAAGATAGTGATTTCCATGCGATCGAGGAGCTAAGCTTGACTATTCAACAAGGGGAAATCTTCGGTTTGTTGGGGCCGAACGGTGCAGGGAAGACCACGTTGATTTCGATGCTTTGCGGATTGATAAAGCCTACTTCTGGGCAATTCACTATAGATAACAAGCACTATAAGCGAGATGGTATGCGTATTCGTCAATTGATTGGTGTCGTGCCACAGGAATATGCTTTATACCCCACATTGACAGCGGCAGAAAATCTAGCTTATTTTGGAGCTATGCATGGGCTTCGGGGAAAGGTATTGAATGATCTGATCAATGCCTCCTTAACTAAAATGGGGCTAACGCGTTTTGCACATAAGCCGTTGGAGTCTTTTTCGGGTGGCATGAAACGTCGGGTAAATTTGTTGGCGGGAACCCTACACCATCCCAAAGTGCTTTTCCTGGATGAACCTACCGTAGGTGTGGACGTGCAATCAAAAAATGTGATACTCGATTTTCTAAAGGGATTGAATGCCGACGGTGCAACGATTGTCTATACCTCACATCACTTGCTTGAAGCCCAAGAGCTTTGTGATCGGGTGGCTATTATCGAAGGGGGGCAGGTTATCGCGGAAGGAACACCACAACAATTAATTGCTGATACCGAACATTCTCGGAATTTAGAGGATGTGTTTATTGCATTGACAGGAAAGGGATTGCGGGATGCTGTATAAGCTTTGGATGGCTGTCAAGAAGGAATTATTGTTACAAGTCCGGGATATTGGTGGGGTGATCATTCTTTTTGTCATGCCTATGGTCTTATTGATCACCATTACGATGGTACAGAAAGGTTCCTTCGATTCGATTACGGGTACACACATTCCTGTGCTCCTTGTTGATCAGGATGGGGGCGAGATTGCCCAGACAGTTCGGGAAGAGTTAGGTAGCCTGAATAGTTTTGACATCGTTGAAACTATTCAGGGAAAACCTTTGTCGGAGGAAGAGGCTAAAGCAGCTGTTTTTAGAGGCGATTATCAACTGGCGATTGTGTTGCCGGCACACCTGACTGCAGACCTGAATTTGCAAATACAGCAGAATGTGGATCGTATCATGAGCGAGTTTAATTACGCTGCGGAAGATACGGTGTATCAGGAGCTGGTTATAGCTAAAGAGCGGGAGGTAAATTTATACTTTGATCCTGCGACACAAGCCTCCTTTAAGACCGCAATTAAAAGTTCTGTCGATAAACTGATAGCGACTATTGAAAAAGACAAGGTGTATAAAGTTTTTCAACAGGAATTGGGTGTAAGTGACGGAACGATATTCGAACGAAGACAGTTTTTACATTATAAGGAAATCAGCCCCAAAGATTCCGGTGCTGAAGTAAAACCTAATGCGGTACAGCATAATGTTCCGGCATGGGCTTTATTTGCAATCTTTTTTATCATTGTTCCCTTATCCATCAATATTGTTAAGGAGAAATCCCAAGGTACCATGGTCAGGTTGATTACGAACCCTGTACCTTATGCATTGTTTTTGTTGGGAAAGACATTGACCTATGTCCTTATTAGCTTGATCCAGTTTTATTTGATGCTGTTGGTTGGGGTGTTTATATTTCCCCTCTTGGACCTGCCAGCTTTTGAAGTTGCACACAATTTTGTCCAACTTTCTGCTATGGCTCTTTTTTCGGGGTTGGCAGCAATCGGGATGGGCATACTATTGGGTACGATCGCAACGACACAGGAACAATCGGCACCTTTTGGGGCTACCTTTGTTGTGATTTTAGCGGCTATAGGCGGGGTATGGGTGCCGGTATTCATTATGCCTCCAATCATGCAGTCCGTATCGATGTTTTCTCCGATGAACTGGGCATTGGGTGGATTTTATGATATTATATTAAGACACGGTAGCTGGGGTGCTATTTTGCCCGAAATTATTTTGTTATTTTTGTTTTTTGCGTTGACCTTGGCGATTGCCATTCTTTATGATAAAAAGAAAAGAGCTATATAAAGAGATTAAACATCTTGTTGTTTCGAAAGAACTTGAGGTGCGTTTTAATGAGGTAGATTCGTTGGGTATTGTATGGCATGGTCATTACATCGCCTATTTCGAAGAGGGAAGAGAGGCCTTTGGGTTAGCCCATGGCATAGACTATCTTAGGGTGCAACGCGAAGGGTATACGACACCTATTGTCCAGACAATATGTGAACACAAGCTTCCCTTACGTTATGGAGATAGTTTCCGGATTGAAACTGTTTTTGTAGATACACCGACTGCAAAATTAATATTTAAGTATACGCTCTATAATCCAGCTAATCAGGTTGTCTGTACCGGTGAAACGGTACAGGTCTTTTTGGATCGGGATAATAATCTCGTATTGAACATTCCGGATTTTGTACAGGAGTGGAAAAGAAAGGTAGGATTAGCTTAAGTGTTTGATCCCGTTTACATATCGGATATCAACTGTGTAACGCCACTTGGATCAAATATAGCGGCGAATTGGCGGGCTCTGTTGCAAGGAGAATCAGGTATTCGCAGACATCATTTACGACATCTCGACACGATATATACCAGTAAATTTGGAGAAAGCTTTCAAAAGCAAGAAGGGTTTAGCTTTCTGGAGAGCTTGCTGGTGCATGCGGCAGCGCCTATAGTTAAAGATAAAACGTTTACCGCACGTACCGGGTTTATTCTTTCCAGTACCAAAGGGAACATAGAAATATTGGCTCAAGGGACTACGGAGGGCGCCGAACTGTTTCGTATGGCTAAAAAAATTGCGGAGCATTTGGGCGTGTTGACAAGACCCGTTGTTGTATCCCATGCCTGTGTTTCGGGAGTCTTGGCCGTAGTTGTTGCCAAAAGACTAATCCAAATGGGGCAATTTGATGAAGTATTGGTCGTAGCTGGTGATCAGGTTAGTGAATTTGTGGTGTCAGGCTTTGGGGCTTTTCAGGCAATGAGTGATGAACCTTGCAGACCTTTTGATAAAGACCGTAAAGGAGTCACACTGGGGGAGGCCACCGCTGCTTGCTGGGTCACTAAGCGTAAACCGGATACCGGGATGGAAATTATTGGTGATGGCGCGATCAATGATGCCAATCATATATCGGGACCCTCACGAACAGGGGAAGGATTATACCGAAGCATTACGGCTGCTTTCAAAGAGGCCGGGATTGAGTGGGTGGATGTCGACTTTATTTCGGCTCATGGGACAGCTACACTTTACAATGACGAAATGGAAGCGATAGCTTTTGAACGTGCGGGGTTGGTGAATACACCTGTGCAGAGTTTGAAAGGCTATTATGGACATACATTAGGGGCATCTGGACTCCTGGAGTTGGTCATTGCTATTCAGTCTGTTTTAAATAATACGTTGATACCAACAAAAGGTTATGCTGAAAATGGGACGACCAAACCCATCCAAATTATCCAGGATATTCGTGTCACACCGCTATCCGTCGTCTTAAAGACTGCTTCTGGATTTGGGGGAAGTAATGTCGCTACTATCCTTAAAAAAGTTGTGCATTGAATAAGAACGATTACATATCGACCTATTGTATTATTCAGGATAACGAGATTATCCGAGATGGAGAAGTTGTCTACAGGGATAATAGTCTTTCTTTTGGGGATTTCGTAAAGTCGGCGTATAAGGATTTGCAAATAGATTATCCGAAGTTCTATAAGATGGATAATCTGAGTAAGCTGGGATTTATTGCAGCTGAAGTTGTATTACAAGGAATTGGGAATAAGGAGAATATAGCGCTGATATGTGCCAATCGGTCGGGAAGTTTGGATACGGATGTGAGACATCAGGAAAGTATACAAAGGGAGGATAGTTATTTTCCGAGTCCTGCTGTCTTTGTGTATACTCTGGCGAACATCTGTGCGGGCGAAATCAATATTAGACACCATATGTGTTCGGAGAATGTCTTTTTTATCAGTGAGGTAATGGATTTCGAAACGGTGACAACTTATACTTCTTACCTTTTACAATCAGAAAAAGCCGAGAAGGTGCTTTGTGGTTGGGTAGAATTATTTTCGGATAAATATAAAGCTGTTTTGTATCTTGTTGAGCAAGTAGGTACATTACCGCATAATGTGGAACAAGTAAATCAATTGTTTTTAAAATAATATGGAAGAGTTAAAACAAGAACTTAAAGAGAAGATTATTAACGTGCTAAATTTGGAAGATACTGCCGTGGACGATATTAATGATCATGATTCGCTTTTTGGAGAGGGGCTGGGTTTGGATTCGATCGATGCTTTGGAGTTAATCGTATTGTTGGACAAAGACTATGGCATCAAATTAAGTGACCCTAAGCAGGGGAAAGCTATTTTTGAATCCGTGCAGACTATGGCGGAGTTCATCGCACAAAACCGGACAAAATAATCATGCGGAAAGGTGTCGCTATTACAGGGATGGGGATTGTCTCGTCAATCGGTATGTCGGTTGAAGAAAACCTGTCTTCTCTTTGTAATGGGCGTGCAGGTGTTTCGAGGATTGCGCATATAGCCACCAAACTTCGGGACAAAGTTTTTGTTGGGGAGATAAAGCATACGAATGCGGCCTTACAACAGATGCTGGGTCTCCCCCAGGGTAATAACATGACCCGTACGGGCATGTTGGGGCTATTAGCTGCGAAAGAAGCGGTACAGTCCGCAAAACTGGAACATACCGAGGATATAAAAACGGGTTTGATCTCGTCCACTAGTGTGGGCGGAATGGATATGACGGAGCAGTATTTTTATGCGTATGCCACTAACCCGGCATTGTATAAGTATATCACCAGTCATGATGCGGGGGTATCTACCCAGCAGATTGCAGATTATTTAGGTATAAAAGGGTTGGTAACGACGGTTAGTACGGCTTGTTCTTCAGCGGCTAATGCGATCATGTTAGGTGCTCGTTTGATTCAATCCGGTCGTTTGGATAGGGTGATCGTAGGCGGAACGGATTCGTTGAGCAAGTTTACCCTAAATGGGTTCAATACGCTGATGATCCTTACGGACGACTATTGTCAGCCCTTTGATCAAAATCGTAAAGGGCTGAACTTGGGAGAGGCTGCAGCCTATCTGGTACTGGAGTCCCAAGCGTTGGTGGAAAGGGAACAGAAAAAGGTGTGGGCCTATCTTGCCGGTTATGGTAATGCCAACGATGCCTTTCACCAGACGGCTTCATCTGAAAATGGCGAAGGAGCCTATCTTGCTATGCAAAAGGCTTTCGATATCGCTGGTATTGCTCCTCAGTCTATCGACTATGTTAACGTACATGGTACTGCTACGCCGAATAATGACCTGTCTGAAGGTAGGGCAATGTTGCGCATCTTCGAAACGAAAGTACCCATGTTTAGTTCGACCAAAGCTTTTACCGGACATACGTTAGCGGCAGCAGCGGCCATCGAAGCGGTCTATAGCGTTCTTGCACTAAACTATAATTGGGTCTTTCCTAACCTAAATTTTGAAACACCTATGGAAGAGTTCGAACTCATCCCACAGACACAGTTGGTGAAAAAAGAGATAAAGCATGTATTGTCTAATTCCTTTGGTTTTGGAGGAAATTGTTCGACCTTAATATTTTCAGAAGCACCATGAAACCTAAATGTTATATCAATGGGATAGGTGTGGTAGGCCCCCAAGGTATCTGGCGGGAAGATCTTTGGGAAAATGCTACAGAGCTACGAAGTGGATTGGTATTTGCCCAGCAGCCATCTTATAAGGAACTTATTCCTGCCACGATGATCCGCCGGATGTCTAAGGGTATTAAGATGGGTATCTTTGCCGCTCAACAAGCGATAGATGAAGCTGAGATAGTGGAGCTAGACGCTATAGTTACAGGGACAGGTCTAGGGTGTCTGGAAGATTCGGAAAAATTTCTCCGTAGTATCTTGGATAATGAAGAAGAATTTTTGACTCCGACTTCCTTTGTACAATCTACACACAATACTGTAGGGGCACAGATAGCCCTGCGATTAGGTTGTAAAGCCTACAATGTCACCTATGTCAGTGGCACGGTATCCTTTGAATCAGCCTTATTGGATAGCTCCCTTCAGTTAAAAACAGGTGAGGCTACGCATATTTTAGTAGGTGGGGTTGACGAGATATTTGGGCAAACTTTTGAACTAAAGAAACTGATTCAAGAGGTAAAATCGGATGATGTACAGGAAACATTACGCCAGTCTACCACCGCTGGGGTGAACTTCGGGGAAGGGGCTACTTTTTTTGTGTTAAGTAGCGAAAAATCGTCTTCGACCTATGCTGAGTTGGTGGACGTACACTTTCAAAATAATGTGGAACGAGCAGACATAGCAGAGTTCGTGACACAATTTTTAGAAAACCATCAGGTGAAGATGGAGGAGATGTCCGTGTTGGTCACCGGCAATAACGGGGACATTGTATACGATGCGTACTATGAGGCTTTTGGTTCGTTATTTCCGCATGCTACACAGGCTATTTATAAGAATATCGCCGGACAAAGTGATGTCGCATCAGCGTTCGGTTTAGCCGCAGCGGCATATACAGTTAAGTATCAAATGGTTCCTCCTATCCTTCGATGGGGAGATTTCAAACAAAGCGCCATGAGATATGTTTTATTATATAATCAATATCTAGGTAAGGATCACAGTTTAACATTAATTCGCCATGTGGAAGCATAAAAATCTCATCCCAATACTTTGGTCGCTTGGTATCTTGTGTGCCATCCTAGCCCTATTTTCGGTTGTATCTTGGCTATGGTGTTTTATGATTGTTGTCCTATGGGTGGGATTGACAACATGGGGCTCTTTTGATCTACGATTGGGCTATTTCGCGGATGTATTCTATCGTAAGCGTTATACGGATGGACAAACACTAGCTTTGACTTTCGATGATGGTCCTACGCCAGTAACGGCTGATTTATTGGATCTATTGAAAGAATACGATGCGAAGGCCACTTTTTTCTGTATTGGCAGGCAGATCAATAAGCATCCCGATATTTTTAAAAGGATAATAGAAGAAGGGCATATTATAGGCAATCATACGATGAACCACAGCAAAGCCTTTGGTTTTTTAAGCGAAAACCAAGTCGTTCAGGAAATCGACAGTTGTGATGCTGTTATTCAGGATTTTGTGCCACACAAAACACGTTTTTTTAGGCCTCCGTTTGGCGTGACTAATCCTTCTGTTGCGCGTGCTGTCCAACATACGAAGCATCAGATTATAGGGTGGAGCAATCGCTCGCTCGATAGGGTGATTCAAAATGAAGATAAAATCTTTGATCGGGTGACCAGGAGGTTGAAAGCCGGAGATATTGTCTTGTTTCATGATACGTCAAATAAAACCCTGCGCATTGTCCGGCGGGTATTGGAATATATGAAGCAACGGGATATGCGGTCGGTGACGGTCGAAGAACTGTTAAATTTACAGGCGTATGCGTATTAGTGCGAGAATAGGAGTTGTTTTATGGTGTGTTTTCTGGTTGGTAGGGGTACAAGGACAGGAAATGAAGATGTCCAACGAAGATATTGCCTCCTTCAAAAAATCGCTTGCCAAACGTGAAAAGATGAATACCCTGTCAGCAGACTTTACCCAATATAAAAAGATAGGTTATGTGAAAAAGGATATGGTGTCGTCGGGTCGGTTTTATATTAAAAGTCCGGATAGGTTGGCTTGGATATATACCGCTCCTTTAAAATACAGTATGGTATTCAAGGATAAGAAAATCTATATCAATGATCGGGGAAAGAAGAAAAGTATGGATCTGAGTAGAAGTAAGCAATTTGAGAAAATTAGCCAAGCTATCCATGCTAATGTAGGAGGTGGAACTTATCAAGGGAACGAATTTAGCCCATCGTACTATCAATCATCTAGCTATTATATCTTAAAGTTGGAACCTATAGGAAAGGAACTCAAAAAAGCAATGAAACAAATAGTTCTCTACTACGACAAAGTTAATTATCAGATTGCCGAGCTACAGCTTATCGAACCGTCGGACGGTTATACCCGTTTTGTTTTACGTAATCAAAAGTTGAACGTGGCGTTGGATGATGCCGTCTTTGAAGGAGGCTCGCTCTAATTTCCTAACGCAACAATTCCTTCAGATCATCCGAAGATAATGATTTGACAAAGCTCTCTTCTGTTGTGATTAACGAGTTTGCGATGGATTTCTTTCGGTTTTGCAGGGCTACAATCTTTTCCTCTACGGTGTCTTTACTAATGAATTTATAGATGAAAACATTACGTTGTTGTCCGATACGATGGCTTCGGTCTATAGCCTGCTGTTCTACCGCTGGATTCCACCATGGATCAAGTAGAAAAACATAGTCAGCTTCTGTAAGATTAAGGCCTACGCCCCCCGCTTTGATAGAAATTAAGAATACCTTCACCTCGTCATTTTCCTTAAAATAATCTACAGCTTCAGCCCGGTTTTTGGTGCCACCGTCCAGGTAGGCATACGGAATGTTATTTTGTTCAAAATAGGTTTTAAACAGTCCCAGATGCCTAACAAATTGCGAAAATAGCAAGACTTTGTTTCCTTCGGCAGCGATAGATTGTAGCATCTCGATGACGGTGTCAAATTTACCCGAACTATCGTTGTAATGCTCGTCTATCATTTGGGGATGATTTGCGAGTTGGCGCAATTTGGTTAGTCCTTGCAATAAGGCAATTTGTCCTCTGCCATTGTTCTGTTGCAGGGCATTGTCCAATAAAGCATTGCGGTATTCAGACTTTATTTTCTCATAAATTTCACCCTGTTTTTCGCTCATTTCACAGTACACAATTTGTTCTGTTTTAGGCGGCAATTCTGTGGCAACTTGATTTTTTGTCCGGCGCAACACAAAAGGCTTAATAATCGCTTGAAGGCGATGCGCCACTAATTCGTCTTTTTTCTTTTCGATGCCATGTACAAATTCTTTTTGGAAAAAAGAATAGCTGCCCAATAAGCCAGGGTTAGTAAAGTGCATCTGTGACCAGATATCCGATACAGAGTTTTCTATGGGTGTACCGCTTAAAGCAAGCTTATGTTTACCCTTCAAGAGCTTAATTGCCTTAAAAGATTTTGAAGTCGGATTTTTTATATGCTGGCTTTCATCTAAGATGATATAGTTGAAGTAGAACTTACTTAGTATCTCTGTGTCGCTTCGTAAAATTCCATAGGTCGTAATGACAAGATCAAAATGTGTAAAAGCATAAGAATCCTTCGATCGATTATATCCGCTATGGGAGAGGATACGTAATGTCGGTGTGAATTTCTCCGCTTCCTTTATCCAGTTGTAGACCAACGATGTTGGCAATACGAGTAGGGATGTTTTGGCGTGTTCTGTATGTTGAAGCGTTTCCTTTTGCTTTTGCAGCAAGGCTAAAGTCTGAACGGTTTTTCCCAGTCCCATGTCGTCTGCCAGGACACCTCCAAATTGATAGCTTTGTAGAAAATGGAACCAATTGTATCCCGCTTGTTGATAAGGTCTTAATAACCCGCCAAAACCTTGTGGTAGGCCGATGTCTTCGATACCTTCAAAATCACTGAGTCGAGCTAATTTACGGCTCATCGTGAGGGCGGTATGCTCGCTGATTTCATGCAGAACGCCGATATGTGTTTTGTGAAGCTGTAGCTCACTTTTTTTAATAGAGAAATGGAAAAGATGCTCGTATTGTGCAAACCATTCTTCGGGGATAATAGCAATATCACCATTGGGTAAAGTAAACTCTTGAATATGATTCAAGATATGATCGCGAAGCTGAATAAAGGGGATTTTAAAAGCACCAAAAATAGCGAATGCACGTACATCAAACCAGTCACTTTTTTCGACGACTTCAATATCTAAGGACGTTTGTCCGATAAAAAACCGTTTGCCTTTGGTCTCTTGCTTTATTTGAAAGCCCCGTTCCAACAGTTCATCTTGATGTCTGTTAAGCCAATCGACGTGACTTGCCACAGCAGTGTTTTGTAGCGTGTAGCTTCCGTATAGTAAGTCTTGTTGGTTTAATCCCAAGCTCTTTAGAAAATCACGTTGCTTCTCCTCCCAGGCAAGGGCGCGTTTGATACGGTAAAAGGTATACTTATCTTGGGATTCCTCGTACTCCAGTTTAACCGATGTCTTTTGTGGTGATCCCGCATTGAAGTTATACTTGCCGTAGTTGAACGAAAGTTGAAATTGCGCATTTTCATTGGAGAAATAATGCAATGTCAATTGCGGCGTTGCCTGCTCCTGAATGGTCCGGATATCGAAACCTTCGGCATAGACATGATGTTTCTCGATGAGACTGCTGACAAAAGTTTCGAAATATTTTTGTTCTGTATTCCTGCCGACAGAGATGTATCTTTTATTGAGAAAAGGGGTTAATTTTTTGCCTTCCAAAGGCTCATCGAAGTAAAATAAGGTATCATCTAGAAGTAGCCAGGCCTGTTGGTTGATAATAATCTGGGCATCTTTGTACATGAACTCCATCCGATTGCCCTTAAATTTAAGTGTCGGGAAATAGCGCGTTTCATCTTCGTTTCTACGGAAATGAAAAAGAATAGAAGTAGATTCTTCAGCGATGGAGAGTTGACGTTCGGCAGGATAACCGTCCTTTTTGCTCATCAGAAACAACGGTCTGTCTCCGAGAAGACCGAGTACTTTTAACAGCTTTTGCTCTAATTTTGGCCGGATATACTCAAAAATCTTGCTGTCAAAGATTTTGGTAAAAAAGTCTGCCGGTCGTATTACTTTTTTATGGTACTTTTTGATGACAGACGTCTGCTCGATCTCATCTAAGAGTTTGATGATTTTGAAGTCGATGTCATCCAGGTCTTTTGCAAACTCATCAACAGTATTGGAGAATACCCGTTTGTAGGATAAGGATAGACTACCATTGCTATTCAGTTGAACGATATGTGGCTCGATTAAATAACCGAGATACGGATGTTCGCCTAAGGAATAAATTAATTTGAAAGGAGTATTGCTGTCGACCTGTTGCATTAAAAGTTCACTGTCTCTAAAAAGACATCTAAGATACCTTGAATAAGTAAGAAGTTAAAATTAAAACGGTAAAATCGGAAGCTTAACCTTTTTAGATTTCAACAGTACCTTCAAAGACCAAGTTTGCAGGGCCTTTAAGAAATACATTGCGGAAATTGTCGCCTTCTCTGTAGAAAGAAATAAAGAGCTTTCCACCTAAAACACGAATAGGTATTTCGATGCTACCGGTTTGGTTTTCGTTTAGGGCCATGGCCATAGCTGCGGCAGTAGCACCAGTTCCACAGGCGAGTGTTTCGTCTTCTACTCCTCTTTCAAAAGTACGTACGAAATACCCGTCTTTTTCTTTCTCCACGAAGTTGACATTAATGCCCTTTTCTTTGTAGGTATCGTTATTACGAATGGAGCTGCCTTCCTCATATACAGCGTAATTAGCAAGATTTTCAACAATTTTGACATAGTGAGGGGAGCCAGTATTCAGTACATAGGCATCTCCATCTCTGTTGATGACGCTCACATCTACCATACCTAAGTTGACTTGGTCTTCTGTAATCGTAGCTTGATGTTCACCATCTACTGCCAAAAAGTCAGTTTTATGGTTGATAATACCTAAGTCTCTTGCAAAAGCAACAATACATCGCCCTCCATTACCACACATGGAGCCTTCTCTACCGTCTGCATTGTAATAAAGCATCTCGAAATCAAAATTTTCGGTATCTTGAAGAAGCATTAATCCATCTGCACCTATACCAAATCTTCTGTCGCATAAATGTTTGATTAAATCGGTATCGTTTCTATCAAAATTGCCCGTTCTATTGTCAATTAAGATAAAATCATTACCTGCTCCTTGATATTTATAAAATTTTGTTTTTTGGCTCATCTATTTGAAATTTTAGCTGAAATTTAATATTCTTGTTACAATTGTCCTGCCGTTTGTTAAATCTTGTTAAAAAGGCTCTAGGATTGTTATAAATTAACAAATTTTAACTGACAAAAGTTGTGACAACCTGCCTGATGGTATTACATTTGACTTACACGAACCGATTTAATTTAACAAAGGTAGTATATAAAATAGCAAAAAATAAAAAATGAAAAAAATAGGCGTAACATTATTGACAGCTGTTTTAGGAGGAGCGATAGCTGTAGGAGGCTACAAATTATTCGAGGATAAGCAGTTGGACAATATGTCTTTTGAAGAAAGACAAAAAGTATATTATACCAATAATCCTACGGGTGAAATGTTGTCATCTACCGGGAATCCGGATTTTACACAAGCTGCGGCAGCAGTCTCACCGGGTGTGGTACACATTAAGGTGACCATGGCGACACGTGGTTCACAACGCGGCGGGGGTGGCTCACCGTTTGATATGTTTGAAGAGTTCTTCGGGATGCCACAACAGAGACGGGCTCAACCTCGTCAGCCACAACAAGCTTCCGGTTCGGGCGTGATATTGACACCTGATGGATATATTGTTACGAATAATCATGTTGTCGAAGATGCTGATAAAATTGAAGTTCAGCTCACCGATAAACGTACGTTTGAAGCAAAGGTCATTGGTAGAGATCCGAACACAGACTTGGCTTTATTGAAAGTGTCTGCTTCGAACTTACCGATTGTTAAAATGGGCAATTCGGACGACGTGCAAATCGGAGAGTGGGTGCTGGCTGTAGGTTATCCATTAAGTCTTCAGTCTACAGTGACAGCAGGAATCGTGAGTGCCAAAGGACGCCAGATAGGTATTTTGGGCGAAACGCAACAACCACAACAAAGGGGTTACGGTGAAGAGCAGCCTATTGTAAATACAGCTATTGAGTCGTTTATTCAGACCGATGCGGTCATTAATAGAGGTAATAGTGGTGGTGCTTTAGTCAATGCGCGTGGCGAATTGATTGGCATAAACTCTGCGATTGCTTCGCCTACCGGTGTATATGCTGGTTATGGGTTTGCAATTCCTATTAACCTAGCTAAAAAGATTTTAGATGACTTTAAGGAATTTGGAAGTGTAAAACGTGGTTTTGTAGGAGTTACCTTCACTGAGATTAATGAGCGCCTGCGTAAGGAAAAAGGTATCGATGATATCAATGGACTGTATGTGCAGGATGTTGTAAAAGGAGGTGGAGCTGAAGCTGCTGGTATTAAAGGCGGTGATATTATTAAGAAGATAGATGGACGCACCATTTATTCATCTTCAGACCTGCAAGAGCGGGTAGCGAGACTTCGCCCTGGAGATAAGGTAAAATTGACCTACGAGCGTGAGGGTAAGGAGAAGGAAGTGACTGTGACGCTGAAAGGTGAAGAGGTTAACAAGTCTCAAAATTCTGATGATGAAACTAGCGCAAGTGCAACGGAAATTTACAACAAATTGGGTGCTAGCTTTATCCCAGCAACTGATGCACGTAAGAAGGAGTTGGGGATTAACTCGGGTGTGATCGTGACGCAAGTGCACCGTGGTGGGGTTTTTGAATATTTCGGTGTAGAACGCGGATTGGTCATTACGGAGGTAAATGGTAAACCCGTTAATAATGTGGATGATATTGAGTCGGCATTAGCGAACACAAAACGGAATATCGTACGTATCAAAGGTGTTCCTGAAAGAGGAAGTACTGTAGAGTTTAACGTGCCAATAGAGTATTAAGGTTTCATATGTTGTAGATAGTAAGAATGGTCTCCCTTGGTGGAGGCCATTTTTTTGTAGTATATTTTAGAGCGTATACTATGTGCATAAAAAAACCGTCTCAACTTTTGATCGTGAGACGGTTTTCTGTAGAGCGAAAGACGAGATTCGAACTCGCGACCCCAACCTTGGCAAGGTTGTGCTCTACCAACTGAGCTACTTTCGCTTGTTGCGTACAAAAATAGAACTTAATACTGTTCTTGTCAAGAGTAATCGTAAATTTTTTGGTAAATAGCTTACGTACGGCTTATCGCCTCCACACAATTTATTCCGTCGATGGCAGCAGAGACAATTCCACCGGCATAACCTGCTCCTTCGGCACAAGGGTATAATCCTCCTATTTGAATGTGCTGTAGGGTAACTTTATCCCGAGGGATACGTATCGGCGATGAGGTGCGTGATTCTACACCGACTAAGATAGCCTCATTGGTATAATACCCATGCATCTTTTTTCCAAATAGAGGCAGTGCTTTACGTAAAGTTTGATGTATAAAAGTAGGCAATACCTCGTTCAGATCGACAGAGCTAGTCCCTGGCTTATAAGAATTGACGGGTAGATCCTTTGAAATTCGATTTTCTACAAAGTCGACCATACGTTGCGCTGGCGCAACGAGGCTTCCGCCACCTAACTGAAATGCCCTTTGCTCGATTTGCGCCTGAAAATCCAGCATTGCAAAAGCGTCTATAGCTGAATGGGGAACATCATCCAAATTTATCTGAATAACGGTGCCCGAATTGGCATGTGGGTTATTCCGTTTGGAAGGTGACCATCCGTTGACCACGATTTCATCGTGATCCGTTGCGCATGGTGCAATGATTCCGCCTGGACACATACAGAATGAAAAAGCGCCCCTATTATCGACCTGCTCGACTAGACTATAATAAGCTGGAGGGAGGTTTTCGTGTCGGATAGGACAATGGTATTGTGCTTGATCGATGATCTTCTGTGGATGTTCCACACGCACACCTAAGGCGAAAGGTTTGGCCTCCAACAACCAGCTTTTTCGACGGAACAATTCAAAGATGTCACGTGCAGAATGTCCGGTAGCTAAAATAATATGTTTTGCAGATATATTGACGCCGTCGGCAGTTTGTACTCCGGTCACATGGTCAAATGCGGTATGGATATCCACGACTTTGGTGTCGAAGAAGATTTCACCACCCATTTCGAGAATCCGCTGGCGCATGCTTTCAATCACATGAGGCAACTTGTTTGTGCCGATATGCGGACGCGCATCTACCAAAATATCCTTATCAGCGCCATGCTCGACAAAGATAGAAAGCACCTTATTGACATCTCCTCTTTTATTGGATCGCGTATACAGTTTTCCGTCTGAATAGGTGCCTGCACCGCCCTCACCAAAACAATAGTTCGATTCTGGATTGACAATACCTTCTTTGTTGATTTTTGCCAGATCCCGTCTTCGATCGCGGATTTCTTTTCCTCGTTCGATGACAATGGGCTTAAATCCTAATTCTATGCACCTATATGCAGCAAAGAGCCCTGCCGGACCGGCACCGATGATGATAATTGACTCGGCATCACGGACATCTTTGAGATCGGAAGTGAATGTTTGGAGCACAGGATCTTCATCGACAAAGAAGATTGCTTTAATGCGGTAAACAACCTGACGTCCCCGCGCGTCGATGGATCGTTTTTGAATATGGTAACCTTTTATTCGTTGAATAGAAAGCTTTAATTTGTTGGAACCCTGTTCCTTAATGTAGATTTCATCGTCAATGAAGTCTGGAGCTATCGTTAGTTCGATTTCTTGCTGCATAGATGGTGGTGTCTGGGTATTTATCCCAAAAGTTTACAAATGTAATCATTACAAGGTGTACGACCAACTTACGCTTTGTTGTAAAGCGGCCATTTTGAAGGAGGCTTTTTATTGCTTTTATACCTAGCTATGCTATTATAAGTTGCTGTTCCCGTTGTCCTATTTTGTGATCACGTTAGTTAACTTGTTGGTCTTGCTTAATGTTGATGAAGCTAAGAAATAACGAAATACTTCAATACTTCCATGGATTCTATATAAACAATACTTAATTTAGCTTGGAGATTATTAATCCGCAACCTAAGGAAAACCGATATGTCAGAAGAACAAAAAAAGGCTCTAGAGCAACAGCTTTGGAATATAGCCAATACGTTGCGTGGAAAAATGAATGCGGACGAATTCCGTGATTATATTCTTGGATTTATTTTTTACAAATACCTATCGGAGAAGATCGAGATTTATGCAAATTCGATCTTAATTGCAATCTAAATATTTGAATTATGAAGTCAGAAGAAATACTGCAATTGTTTGAAAAGTTTGAAGATGCTGCTGCCGAATTGGAAGGAGTAGAATGCTGGAGTGCAAGAGATTTACAGTCTTTATTAGGATACAGCAAGTGGGAAAACTTTGAAAAGGTCATCCGAAAAGCAAAAGATGCTTGTAAAAGTGCTGGTGAAGAAATAGCCTACCATTTTCCTGACGTCAGGAAGATGGTTTCCATCGGCTCTGGTGCTGAAAAAGAGATAGATGACCTTTTACTTACACGTTATGCTTGTTATTTGGTTGCCCAAAATGGTGATAGCCGTAAACAGGAAATCGCTTTTGCCCAAAACTATTTTGCGGTACAAACCCGTCGTGCGGAATTGGTTGAACAACGATTACTAGAAAACGAAAGAGTAAAAGCTAGAGAAAAGCTCAGCCAAACAGAGAAGCACCTTTCAGGAATCCTATACGAACGAGGCGTAGATAGTCAAGGCTTTGCTGTAATCAGAAGCAAAGGCGACCAGGCTTTGTTCAGATTGAATACACAAACGTTAAAAAAGAAAATGATGGTTCCAGCAAGTAGACCAGTTGCTGATTTTCTTCCGACGATCAGTATAAAAGCCAAAGATTTAGCTGCGGAGATGACAGGGTTAAATGTGCAGAATAAAGATCTTAAAGGTCAGAGCAAAATAGAAAAGGAACATATCGATAATAATCAAGCAGTTCGTGAGATGCTCACCAAACGTGGTATTATTCCGGAAAACTTACCTCCTGCGGAGGATATTAAAAAACTACAGCGCAAACTGGTTAGTGATGAGAAAAAATTGCTAAAAGGGAAGAAGAAGTAGATAGAATCTTTAATGTTGATAGTTGAGATAATATTATGACCAAGAAAATTGATAAAGGTAAGCAAAACGTTTTTGAAAGCACTACCCGTCCGCATTAAGGTAGGTTGACTTTTTATTAATTTATTATGACGTTGTCAATTAAAAACTTATTTGTATTTTTAGGACTTTAAGCTATAGGCTTTAGTCAATTGGACTTAATGTGCTAAACGATATGTGCACGACTTCCTACCTAAGGCTTATGGACAAACTATAAAAAATAAATAATTGTACATGAAAAGAGTATTAATCGCTTTAGTGGGTTTGTTTACAGCCCTTTCTTTTAGTTCTTGTGGATACAATACCATGGTTTCAAAAGACGAAAATGTAAAGGCTAAATGGGCGCAAGTTGAAAATACGTATCAACGCCGTGCAGACTTGATTCCAAATTTGGTAGCTACGGTGAAAGGTGCGGCAGAACACGAGCAAGGGACTTTGACTGCTGTCGTTGAGGCGCGAGCGAAGGCAACTTCTGTAACGGTTGATCCATCTAATCTTTCACAAGAAGCTATTGCCGAATACCAGAAAACACAAGATGCATTCTCTCAATCGATAGGTCGTCTGTTGGTCAGTGTAGAAGCATACCCGGATTTGAAAGCAAATTCGAATTTTCAAGAACTTCAGGCACAGTTGGAAGGAACAGAAAATCGTATCTCTGTGGAGCGGAGAGCATATAATGAAGCTGTACAAGATTATAACACGACAGTAAGAAGTTTCCCGAACAATATTATGGCGAGTATCTTTGGATTTAAATCCAAGGGAACGTTCCAGGCACAAGAAGGAGCCGATAAAGCCCCTACCGTTTCATTTTAAACGAGTATTCTTATAACGCACGCACAAAAGATGAATACGGACGGTTTCCATTATTCATCTTTTTTAATTTATTCCTATGGCTTTATTGAATTCCGAAGATCAAGAGAAAGTAGTACACGCTATTAGTTTTGCTGAAAATGTCACTTCTGGTGAAATCCGCGTAGTCGTTGAAAATTCGGTGGGACAGGAAGACATTATGGCAAAAGCGACGAACTATTTTGCAGAGCTGGAAATGCATAATACCGCATTGCGAAACGGTGTTTTAATCTATTTAGCAATTGCCGATCACCAGTTTGCCATTATTGGGGATGTCGGTATTGACCAAAAGGTAGAGAAAGATTTTTGGGAGTGTACCAAAAATGAGATGCTGTCTTTCTTTAGATTAGGAGATTTTGCAGGTGGATTGGTCGCGGGGATAAACCATGCAGGTAGACGGCTCCAGGAATACTTCCCGCGAGAAGAAGATGATGTGAATGAACTACCAAACGATATCTATTTTGGAAAACATTAAATATAATAGTAAAAAATTGTTTCAAACTCCTAGTAAATCCCGTCTCTATCGATATTTGTTGGTATTTGCCATATGGACGAGTATTGGATTAGGTGTACAAGCCCAAGACTTTCCTGCCACACCGAGTAGGTTAGTCAGTGATTTTACAGGCACTTTGAAAGTGGGCGAGATAGAGGCACTAGAACAGAAGCTAGTCGCTTTTAATGACAGTACCTCTACCCAAATCGCTGTTGTACTTATCGCTTCTACAGGAGACTATGATATTGCTGATTACACGGTCCGCTTGGCACAAAAATGGGGTGTTGGACAAGCTAAATACAACAATGGAATTGTACTGTTGGCCGCTATCGGGGATCGTGCAGTGACCATACAGACTGGTTATGGTGTAGAGGGCGCTGTTCCCGACGCTATTGCTTATCGGATTATAGAAAACGATATCAAGCCAGCGTTTAGGCAAGGTGATTATTATAGCGGCCTCGACGCGGCGACAAACTCGCTGATGAAGTATACGAAAGGCGAATACAAAGCCGACCCCAAAGATAACTCGGAAAAAGGGGGAAGAGTAAGCGGATTGATTATCCTTATCGTTATTTTTATCCTTATCTCGATCATATCCAAAGGTGGCGGAGGTAAAAATGGAGGAAGGAAAGTCATGAGTGGTAAGGGGTCTTCTGATTTATTCTGGTGGATGTTGTTGAGTGGACTAGGAGGTGGAGGAGGACGATCAAATAGATCCGGTGGAGGGTTTGGTGGAGGCTTCGGTGGCGGTAGCGGAGGTGGTTTTGGCGGTTTCGGAGGCGGTGGTTTCGGAGGCGGTGGTGCTAGTGGAAGATGGTAGGGGTTAAACGGAAGAGGAAGTAAATAGTCAAAGACGAAGAAAATGTCAAATATGAGAAAAGCAATATTAATAAGCGCACTGGTATGCCCAGCTCTACTGTTCGCTCAAGAGGAATATACCGTTAAGGGAAAAATAGGTAATCATCAGAGCCCAGCTAAAATCTTTATGCAATATGAAGACCAAGGCGAGCGCAATATTGATTCAGCAAATATTGCTAACGGCGAATTTAAATTCCATGGTCTAGTTGGGGAACCGTCGCAGGCCTATTTAATCTTATCGCCGGACGGGAAGACCTTACAGGAACTCGAACAGCCGGAGGTGAACATCGTGTACCTATCTAAGGGGGTTATCACCGTAAATGGTACGAATTTGACCGATGCCACAGTTAGTGGTACTGCACTGAATGAAGAGTTCTTAAAATACAAGGAAAGCACGACGGAAATTCAAGAACAAATGGAGGCCCTGGACACGGAGTATGGTGAGGCACCTGACGATAAGAAGAATGATCCCCATTTTATCGCTGATCTTCAAAACAGGATGTCCAAGATTTTCGAGAGACAGCATGTCATAACTGAGCAATACATTGTCGATAATCCCAAAAGCTACATTTCGATGAATCTGATTGGAGAGATATTGAGCGCAAATAATGTCAAGGAACTGGCGGAAGCGTTTAATAAACTTCCGGAGACTTATAAGAAGACCCAGAAAGGCAAGGTACTTCAAGAAAGAATAACATCACTTGTAAAATTAGGTGTAGGTTCTCTTGCTCCGGATTTCACGCTGCCTGATCCGGAAGGTAAAGAAATTTCGTTGTCTTCGTTGCGGGGACAATATGTTTTAGTCGATTTCTGGGCTTCTTGGTGTGGACCATGTCGCCATGAAAACCCACACGTTGTCGCTGCATTTAATAAGTTTAAGGACAAAGGTTTTACTGTTTTTGGTGTTTCTTTAGATAATGAGAATGGCAAAGACAAGTGGTTGAATGCCATTGAAGAGGATAAACTCGAACAATGGCCGCATGTGTCTGAGTTAAAAGGATGGAAATCTCAAGTCGTATCCTTATATGCGATTAGAGGAATACCCCAAAACTACCTCTTGGATAAAGAAGGTCGAATCATAGCTTCTAATCTCCGGGGACTAGCTTTGGAAGAAAAATTAGCAGAGATATTGAATTAATACCTGGAGATAAAATATCCTTCACGACGAAAACGTGAAGGATATTTTCTTTTTAGATACGGTTGAGAGCCTGCTCAAAATCCGCGATCAGATCATCGATATGTTCGATGCCGACCGATATGCGAAGCAAACCCGTTGTTATTCCAGATTTTTTTCGTTGCTCCTCAGTCTGACTAGCTCCCCACATACTAGCAGGGTGGGCTATGAGCGATTCCACACCACCAAGACTAACGGCATTGCTGAATACTTTGAGGTTGTTTAATAGTACTTGTGCGCGGGCGAATTGCTCTTGATCGTTTGCACCGGCAACGTCGATGCACAACATTCCTGTAAACCCGCGCATTTGTTTTTTTGCGAGCTCGTACTGGGGATGCGAAGGTAATCCGACATAGGTTACTTTTTGGATCAAGGGCTGCTGTGACAACCATTGTGCAAGGGCCAATGTATTCTCATTAATTTGTCGTACCCGCAGGGACAAGGTTTTCAGCCCTCGCAATAGCAACCACGAATCAAAAGGACTTAATGATGCACCCAATACCAATGAGCGACGCCAAGCTTTCTCGATAAATTCCTTCGAACCACAAATCGCACCGGCTGTCAGATCACTATGTCCCCCAAGGTATTTGGTTGCACTATGCACAACGACATCAATACCGTAATCCGTAGGAACTTGATTGATAGGGGAGGCAAAGGTATTATCTATCATGGTCGTAATACCTTTCTCTCTCCCTAGTTTACCAATGAATTCAAGGTCGGTAATATCCAGATTAGGGTTGGAAGGGGTCTCTATATAAATCAATTTGGTATTGGTACGTATTGCCTGCTCGAACACTGTATTGTCAGTTTGGTCGACGTGGGTAACCTCTACACCATATTGTTGCAGAAAGTCGCGCATGAAAATCAAGGCAGCTGAATAATGTGCATTTTGTACAATGACATGGTCTCCGGCCTGCACGATGGCCAGGATTGCTGTGCTAATGGCTGCCATTCCTGTGGCTAAGACCAGTGCATCCTCTGTTTTTTCCAGTTTAGCGATTAGAGCAGCGACTTGGCTATTGGTCGGGTTACCGTGCCGATGATAAAACTCGGGATATTTGGGTGCTGTAGCAGCGTAAGCAAACTCGGCAATGTTTTCATCCGCTAAATAAGTAGAGGTTTGGAAAATAGGAGAGACCACGGATTTGGTCGTATTGAAATGTTCGCCCTCGTGAATTAAAGAGGTTTCTAGCTTTGACATGATTAATGTTTTCTCAAAGTTAAACAAATAGTCTATGGTTTTGATAGACTAATGTAAATTATATTATTTGCTTGAGCAGGTCCAATGCATAGCCAATACTATTCACATGATTGATCGCGATACGCAGTTGTCCTTTAACTTCCTTAAGATTGCTGATGCTTGGGTGGGCCTGTACAAATGTCAATACCTTGCCAAATTGATCCGATTCGAAATAACTGGATTTCGGGTTGTTGACAAAATAGGCTTTGAGCACATTTTTCTTAAAGGATATCTTTTCAAAGCCAATTTGTTTGCCTAACCATTGGAGACGGAGCGTATTGAATAATTCATACACCTGCATAGGGACAGGACCAAAACGATCCTCAAGTGATTTTTCAAAGGCCTGAAGCTGTTCTTCGTTTTCCAGCTGAGCAATTTCGTTGTATAAATTGTAGCGCTCTCCGATATTCGTTACATACTCATCAGGAATAAGTACCTCCAAATCTGTGTCTATTTGTGTGAAAGAAACGTACTTCCGATTTTCTTCATGGGCAAATAGTTCGCCAAACTCAGCCTCTTTCAACTCTTGTACGGCCTCGTCTAAAATTTTGTTGTACATTTCAAATCCGATCTCCGCAATAAATCCAGACTGCTCGGCTCCCAGTAAATTGCCTGATCCCCGTATATCCAGGTCACGCATCGCGACGTTAAAACCTGACCCTAGTTCAGAGAACTCTTCGATAGCCGACAATCTTTTGTAAGCTTCGTTGGTCAACGTGGATAGGGGTGGACTAAGGAGGTAGCAAAAAGCCTTTTTATTTGACCGTCCGACGCGCCCCCGCATTTGGTGCAAATCACTTAAACCAAACATGTGTGCATGGTTAATAATGATGGTGTTGGCGTTAGGGATATCCAGTCCGGCTTCAATAATAGTGGTTGCGATGAGGACATCATATTCGTGACCAATGAATTTAAGCATGACGTTTTCCAGATCATCGCCCTCCAGCTGGCCATGGGCTACGCCTACACGAGCGCCGGGAACCAGTTTTTGTACCATAGCACCTAACTGTGGTAGATCTGCGACTCGGTTATGAATGAAGAAAACTTGTCCTCCACGATCTAACTCGAATGACACGGCTTCTTGTATCAAGGTCTCGTTGAAAACATGAAGCTCGGTTTGCACCGGTTGCCTATTTGGGGGAGGTGTTGAGATAATACTTAAATCCCGAGCGCCCATTAAGGAGAAGTGTAATGTCCTTGGTATGGGTGTTGCGGTTAAGGTTAGCGAATCAACGTTTGCACGCATGACCTTTAGCTTTTCTTTGACCGATACACCGAACTTTTGTTCTTCATCGATGATCATCAAACCAAGATCTTTGAACTTCACATCTTTGCTCACTAAGCGGTGGGTACCTATGATAATATCAATTTGACCTTCTTCCAACTTTTTCAACGTTTCTTTAATCTGTTTGCTGGTCTTAAAACGGTTGATATAGTCGATGTTCGCAGGCAAACCTTTCAGTCGTTCGGAGAAAGTGCGGTGATGCTGCAAAGCCAGAATAGTCGTTGGCACCAGTACAGCGACTTGTTTACTGTCCGCTACTGCTTTGAAGGCTGCTCGGATAGCGACTTCCGTCTTGCCAAAACCGACATCTCCACAAATCAATCTATCCATGGGATGAGGGGTTTCCATATCCCTTTTCACGTCATTCGTTGCCTTTTCCTGGTCGGGTGTATCTTCATAGATAAAAGAAGCCTCCAATTCATTTTGCAGGTAGGTGTCGGGAGTAAATGCAAATCCGGTCTGGGCTTTGCGCTTGGCATAGAGCTTAATCAAATCACGCGCAATATCCTTGACTTTCTTTTTGGTATTCTTTTTAAGTTTGTCCCAGGCGTCGGTACCCAGTTTATTCATTTTGGGTATTGTACCTTCTTTACCCGAATATTTAGATATTCGGTTTAAGGAGTTAATATTCACGTAGAGGAGATCATTATCCGCATAAACCAACCTAATCATCTCCTGAGGTTTACCATTGACATCGACCTTCTCCAGTCCGGCATATTTGCCGACACCATGATCGATGTGGGTGATATAATCTCCCGGTTTTAGATCACGAAGTTCTTTCAGTGTGATGGCTTGGGACCGTTCATAGCCTTTTTTACGTTTGTATTTATAGTAGCGGTCAAATATTTGATGATCGGTATAACAAGCCAATTGAAGTTGATCGTCCCGAAAGCCTTCCCGCAAAGGCTTATATATCGGCGTGAAGGAAACCGATTTGTCCACATCTTCCAATATGGAATAGATACGTTCGATTTGCTTTGTCGAATCAGAGAAGATCAAATTCGATATCTGTCGACTTTCGTTTTGTTTGAAATTGTGAATCAGTAAATTGAAGTCCTTATTAAACGAAGGTTGGGGATGGATGTCGAATTGAATGGTTTGATCAGGATGATATAAAAATTGCTTACCGAATTCCACAATTGGAAATTCCGACAAAAGCGCTGCAAAGTTTTTTTCGTCCGTAAAGGCGAAGCGAGGATCTATCCAGTCAGGATTGTTTTTGAGGTCTTTTTCGGAAAGTGCCTTCCAAACTTGAGTTGCCTGCTTGTGCCCATTGCGAATAATATCCAATGTAAATTGTGCATCCTTCAACCAGATGACGGCATTTTGATCGATATACTCCAAAAGCGAAATCTGGTTGTTGGTCAGAAATTTCGCTTGGACATTTGGCACGACCGTTACCGTGTGTATCTTGCTGACCGACAACTGGCTTTCGATATCAAAAGTGCGTATACTTTCAATTTCGTCACCGAAAAACTCAATGCGATAGGGAAGGTCGTTAGAAAAGGAAAAAATATCTACAATACCTCCGCGGATGGCAAATTGCCCCGGCTCATAGACGAAATCAACGCGGTCAAAATCATATTCGTATAAAAATTCGTTGATGAATTCAATGTCAACCTTGGTGTTTTGGGTAATTTCGAGTGTGTTTTTCTCCAGATCTGACCGGTTGATAACTTTTTCAGCAACCGCTTCAGGATAAGTTACCACGATTTTCGGAAGTTCGGAGAGATGGTTTAGCGCACTGAGTGCTTCAGCACGTTGCAATACATGTGCACTGTCCAACTGTGTAAATTCAAACGCTTTTCGGTAAGAAGAAGGAAAAAACAATATCTGTTTGTCAAACAGGCTTTCCAGGTCACTTAAAAAGTAAGAGGCCTCTTCATGGGTGGGCAGGATAAAAATATAAGGCCTTACCTGTAGCTGGTAAGCCGACGTTGCAATAAGTGCATCCGAGGAACCAATTAATCCTTTAAGATGTACTCTGGGACTTTTAGCCAGTAAAGCCTTAACAAATGTTTTTACTTGTTCTGTATCAGTATATCGATGGAGGATGTCTTGAATATTCACGAAAGGACCTTTTTTCTTGCGAAATTACAAAAATTGTGGCAAGTAGGGAAAGGTTCATAGTTATAGTACCCTAATTGTTTAGGGTATATTAATTCGTGTCCGGTATATGTATAACAAACAATGTTCCTTTCCCGGGTGCAGAATCGATATCAACGGTGCCGTTGATCAACGCGATGCGCGAGAAAATATTGCGTAATCCAATACCGTTAAACTGTGCTATTTTTTGTGTGTCAAAACCCTTGCCGTTATCTTCAATAGTTACCGTTATTCCCTCTTCATCTTTGATCAGTTGTAAGATTAGCTTATTTGCGCCTGCATGTTTCACCACATTATTTACGGCTTCTTGTATGGATCGATAAAGTATAGTTTCGGTTTGTTCGTCTAGTCTGTCGCCAAGGCCGATGATATCCAGTTGTACTTTAATCTTCGGGCCATCTATTTTTTCTACAAATTCCCGTATGGACGAAGCAAGCCCCGCTTTTAAGAGTGCATTTGGCATCATCTGATGGGAAATACTACGCATCTCATCGTAACTTTCGCTGAGTAAAGAGTATGCTTTTTCGGCAGATTTTCGTACCTCAGTATTTAGTGGAATATCTTCTAAAGATTGGTTGAGATTCAGCAATGCTACAGATAACATTTGCCCCACGCCATCGTGGAGATCCGTTGCGATACGTCGGCGTTCACGTTCCTCAGCTTGCAATACTTGTTGTGCGGCATCACGCTGCAATTGTGCCTCAATACGTATTTTACGCCTATTTTGCCATAAATAGATCATTATTGAAGCGGCTGAAAGGGCACCAGCAATAATAATCAACCATAAAGTACCTTGTTTAAGTTTCAATTGTTGAATAGCGGTTTCGCGACTTAATATTTCAATTTGCTGCTCTTTCTTCTCCGTTTCATATTGGAATTGATAGTTGGTAATCGCTTGCATTTTTTCTCGGTTGTATATGGAGTCCTTTACGGCATTATAGTTTATATATTCCGAAAATGCACGCTGATAGTCACTTCTTTTCTCATAATAGGAGGCCAATGATTGTGAAGCATCCATAATCTCTTTGGAAGATCCAATTTTCCCTGCAATCTGTTTGGCCTCAAGAAGAGCTTCAAATACTGGTTTGTCGAACCCTAGTTTATCGTATACTTTACTAAGTTGAATTAATGTAAACGCGATCTCTTTTTTACTCTCGTACTTTCGATGCCCCGCTAATGCTTTTTCCAGATATTTCTGAGCATCATTAAATTTGCCTAACCCGAAATATCCGAGTCCTGCATTGCAAAGTGCAGAGGGCTGTATATGTAGATAATTGTACTTGGCTAGTGCTTTTTCTGCTTTGAGGGAATAATATACACAGCTGTCATATTGTTGGGTGTAATAGAAGATCGAACCCAAATTGGTTTCACAGAAAGCCGCTTCTACGGGGCGGTCGATATCGGTATAAATCGCATAGGCTTCACGATAATATGGGATGACTTTGTGATACTCGCCCTGTGCTTTGAATAATATACCCAAATTCGTTGCGATCATGGCGAGCCATTCTTTATTGCCTAATATTTTGTAGCTTTCATAGGCATCTTGGTAGTGCGTAAGTGCTTGAATAAAATCGCCCTGTTCATCATATATCATGCCGATGAGGTTATCACAATGGGCAATTTTGAGCCGGTCTTTCAATTCTTTTGCGATAAGCATGGATTGGAATACATAGTCCAGCGCTTGTTTATAGTCTCCCTTCGCTTGAAAGGAGGTGGCTATACTACGTAGTGCGTCTGATTCGAAGTCTTTCAGATTAGATTTTTGTGCGACATTCAAGACTTGGTAGCCGTAATAAAACGAAGAATCCAAATCGCTGTATCGAAATTCGAATGCTCGATCCAACCATACTTTAAGATCCTTTGTTTTGTTTGCGTTAGTTTCTTGTGCAAGCACCAAGGTGAAGAGGATGGGAATAAAGTATAAACTTAAAATATAGCGTTTTAGTGGCATAATTACGGTTGTGGATTTAAAATTCGGCAAAAAAATGGGAAGAAGTATATTTTTATGTAAAAAATAGTGAGTAAAAAGATATCTTTTTCTTAATTTTATAATGAACAAACAAACAATATGAGTCTAAATACACTGCTGGTTGACGATCATGCGCTTATTATTGACGGTTTGTCGGCTCTACTAGCCGAGAATCCGGATATCAATATCGTAGCTACTGCTACATCAGCTAATTTTGCGCTTTCCTATCTTGAGCAACAAAATTTTGATCTGCTGATCACGGATTACAATATGCCCGATATGTCGGGGTTAGCGTTGATACAACGCGCCAAATCTATTCAGCCCACATTGAAAATAGTCATGCTGAGCATGCATGATGAACCTCATTTAGTTCGCGAAATCATGACCGCAGGCGTGGATGCCTATATTTTGAAAAAATATGCCTGCCAAGAACTCTATCTGGCACTGCAAGCGATATTGAATAATCGACAATATTGGAGCACGGAGGTGACAAAAGCCTTAGTTCGCTTAAATAATGACATCGTTGTCCCGAATAACGATTTGACAGAGCGCGAGATGGATGTTTTGAAGTTATTGGCTTTAGAACATACAAGCAAGCAAATTGCTGAAAAATTGTTTATCAGTGAGCGAACCGTCGAAACACACCGGAAGAATCTTATGCGTAAGACCAATAGTGCGACGACCATTGGGCTGCTGAAATATGCCCTCTCTAACCATCTTGTTTAATTCTGGTAAAAAGATATCCCTACCTAATAATTGTATAACTAAAATGAAAAGAGACCCTGTCCTATTTGAGGAATAGAGACAGGGTCGGATTTATATGTTTATAGTTTGAAGGCGAGACCTGCTGTAAGGTAGGAGATACCATATCCCAATTCAGCAAAAACACCGAACTTGGGTTTAAACATGTAGCGAGCTCCGGCATACCCTGCCCACACAAAACCTCCTGCGCTTGCAGCGAATCCGGCAGGCATATTACCTCCCTTGATTTCGGAAGAAGCAATGTTATAGCCTAATAAAGCGCCTACATAGGGATCCAGTTTGTCCACATTGAAATTAAAATGATAAGAACCTCGACCGCCGAGGATGATGTACTGATACTCAGCTGTGATACCTCCCCAGATGTCTTGCTTTGCACTCGAATATCCTGCATAACCGCCAAAGCTCATTTTGTCGGTAGCACCGATTTCAAAGCTCAACCCTACCGGAGGAATGCCTTTTGCACCACTAGGGGCTACACCTCCCCCTATCCCCACACCTATATTCAGGAGTTTGTCACCCTTTTCATACGTTTGGGACATAGCAACTGTAGAAATACAAGCTGTCAAGACAGCGGTTGTTAAAATTTGTTTTAGATTCATTTTTGTAATTTTAAATTTGATATATATTGGTTTATTTGATTTCAACTCCAGTAATACTATACGACGACTGCCGTACGAAATATACCTTTTTGCCACCTATAGTTTCGTTGGTTATGGTGTACGCATTAGCTTGAATAATGCCATTTTTTGTACCGCCCAACTCGGCAAGCTCCGATGCAGAAAAGTTGACGCTTGTGCTATTTCCCGCTTGTTCCTTTAGGACATATTTGCCATTGGTAGAGTAAATACCATAAAGGATATTGCTTGCACCCGATGCGGAAACATTGGTCAAGGTATAACCATCTGCTTTAGTTACGACTTTGCCACTGTTGACTTTTGGCGTACCCGGAAGACCACTTAGGGTCTTTTCGATATCTGGACCGGTTACTTTCCATACGATGTTACCACTTAGGTCTACACCTGATATAGCACTTGGATTGGTGAGATCCGTAAAGTCGGGCTGCCACATGTGTACACCATTGGTAAATTTTAATTCTGTATTATTCAATTTAACTGATCCCGCCTGGGTATTTCCTTTAAATAGCGCGATACCCATACCGTATTCCATATTTATTTCTGTACTACCGCTAGGCATTCCGGGTATTTCCACGGGCATCTGCATCGCAAAGGGAGTGGATGCTTTCACAGCTACTAATACCGCATCAGCATCTTCAGGCTGTGGGTAGCTTGGTACAGGGAACATATTGTTGCTCTGAGGATCGGGATCATCTTTGTCACACGATGTGAGGACTATAGACAATAACGTAGTGATCACTAATAAGGTCACCATAGACGTCAGCGTCAATAAAGGCCTTAATTTGGGGTTAGTTTTCTTTTTCATGATATATTAAATTCAATGATCTGGTTTAGACCAAAGGTATATTGAGTTAGTGCGTGTGGCAATCCGTAGTTTCACGGGTTTATATCCGTAATCTTACGGAGGGCGAAATCCGTGTTATCACGGATAGCTAACATGTCCATAGGGTTCTATATTTACTCCCACGAACAAATCTAAAGTCATGAAAAAATTAACCTTGCTATTTTTTGTTATGTCTATAACGTATGCGTTTGGACAAAAATCCAATCCAGATCATACCTATAATCTAGGGGGTAAAATCGATTTTTTTAATCTTTCGGAAAGTGGAGTGTCGGTTTTGGCTTTTAAACGATAAGAATTTTTAATGAAGACAATCGTGCTTTATCCTATATCATTGTTCCAAAGAGAACAAATTCTTTAGGGTGAACCGATTTTTTTCATAACTCTAGATGAGTGTGCTGCACATGTTGTGCAGCGCACTTTTCGTTTAATATCATAGGCTAGGTACAAGAATGCTAGGTAGAAGAATATCTTTTACCGCTAGACAACAGGATGATCCTTTAAATGCTTTTCCCATTCCCAGGCGGAAGACATCATTTCTTCAATACCCAGTTCAGCTTTCCAGCCCAACTCTTGTGTCGATTTAGTCACATCTCCCCATACTTTAATAATGTCACCGTCACGACGAGGGCCGATGATGTAATTTAACTTTTGGCCCGATACTTTTTCAAAAGCAGCAATAGCTTCTAAAACCGAATACCCAATTCCAGTTCCTACGTTGAATACATCATATTTGCCATTTGGGTTACCCTTTTCTAACAATTTGATGGCGGCAACATGGGCTTTTGCCAAATCGACAACATGGATAAAATCGCGGATGCAGGAGCCGTCGGGTGTATCGTAATCGTCGCCAAATACCGTCAGCTTTTCGCGTTTGCCGATAGCAGTTTGTGTGATGAAAGGAAGCAGGTTTTGGGGAACTCCAATAGGCAATTCGCCAATTAGGGCCGTATGATGCGCGCCTACGGGATTAAAATAACGCAACGCAATAATGTTATAGTTGGGGTACGCAAGGGCGGTTTCTTCCAATATTTCTTCTGCGATCTGCTTGGTATTGCCATAAGGAGAAGCAGCTTTTTTTACAGGAGCAGACTCGGTGACCGGGAGAATATCCGGTTCGCCATATACGGTGCAGCTTGAGGAGAAAACAAAATTAATGGGTTTATCCCGATAGGCATTCAATAGATTGATGAGGGAAAAGAAATTATTGCCGTAATATTTTAAGGGATCGATAACAGACTCACCGACGGCTTTTGAAGCGGCGAAATGAATAATACCGGTTATATCCGGATTATTCTGGATAAATTCGGTCGTTTTTGCTGTATCACAAAGATCAAATTGATGGAACTCAGGCTTTGTGCCAATGATTTTTTCAATTTGATCTAAAATTCGAATGTTGGAGTTGGAGAGGTCGTCGACGATTACGGGTGTATACCCCGCTTGAAAAAGTTCCACAACGGTGTGTGAGCCTATGTATCCTGTTCCCCCGGTGACTAATATTTTACGCATTGATTAAAGGTTTTTATGTTGCAAATTTAAAGTATTCTATTGTTTTTGATAGCCCTTCCTCCCGACCGATCTTCGGCTCCCAAGCGAGCATTTTTTTTGCCAGCGTGATATCCGGCTTTCGCTGTTTCGGGTCATCTATCGGAAGCTCCTGAAAGACGATTTTGGACGTGCTGTTTGTCAGGCGAATAATATCATGCGCTAAGGCCAAGATCGTGATTTCATCTGGATTTCCGATGTTTACAGGTAAGTGATAGTCTGCTTGCAGGAGATTAAATATTCCCTCGATCTGATCCGAGATGTAACAAAATGAACGGGTTTGTAAGCCGTCCCCGTATACGGTAATGTCTTCCCCCCGGAGAGCTTGTCTTATAAAATTGGGTAACGCTCTTCCATCTTGTAAACGCATACGACTTCCATAGGTATTAAAAATACGGACAATGCGGGTTTCTAAACCATGGAAGTTATGATAAGCCATGGTCATGGCTTCCTGAAACCTTTTGGCTTCGTCGTATACCCCCCGAGGGCCTACGGGATTGACATTGCCCCAATAACTCTCGGGCTGAGGGGACACCAAAGGGTCACCATAAACCTCCGAGGTTGAGGCAACTAATATGCGCGCTTTTTTATCCTTGGCAAGTCCCAATAGGTTGTGCGTTCCCAAGGAACCTACCTTTAATGTTTGGATCGGAATACGCAGGTAGTCGATAGGACTTGCTGGTGAAGCAAAATGGAGGATAAAATCCAAATGCCCAGGCACATGTACAAATTTGGACACATCGTGATGATGGAACTCAAAATTCGACAGTTTGAACAAGTGCTCGATATTGCCAATATTCCCCGTGACCAAATTGTCCATGGCGATGACATGATAGTCTTCTTGGATAAAACGGTCACAGAGATGTGAACCTAAAAATCCCGCAGCTCCAGTAATTAATATTCTTTTTCGCACACTCGATTGCACTTGGTCGTGAATTTGAAAAGGTTTAATATCTTTGACGAAGATAAGTAATATTTCACAATATGCGATTATTATATGACCTAGGCATTTTACTTTATGGGGTATTATTGCGCTTGATTTCACCCTTTGTGCCTAAAGCAAAACGGTGGGTGGAGGGACGAAAAAATATTTTGCGGCATATCCGCCAAACGATTGAACCGGGGCACCAATATATCTGGTTCCATTTTGCTTCGTTAGGTGAGTTTGAGCAAGGGCGGTCTGTTTTGGAGCAGATAAAAAGGCGATTTCCACAAGAGAAAATTGTCCTAACCTTTTTTTCTCCCTCGGGATACGAGATCCGAAAAGATACGCCTTTAGCGGATTATGTCTTCTATCTGCCAGAAGATACCGCAACACATGCACGCAAATTTCTGGATATGGTAAACCCGAAATTTGCTGTTTTTACCAAGTATGAATATTGGTATCATTATTTCAATGAGTTAAAACAACGAAATATTCAACTACTGATGATTTCTGCTATTTTTCGAGAAGATCAGTTGTTTTTCAGACAATATGGAGGCTTCTATCGTTCGATTTTGAAGAAGGTGAGTTTCTTTTTCGTACAGAATATAGACAGCTTACATATGCTTAAATGGATAGGGCTCACCAATGCAGGACTGGCAGGGGATACACGGTTTGATCGTGTGGTGGAATTGTCGAAGCAACAAATAGATATTCCACACGTACATGAATTTGTAGGAGAAGCCTTGGTCTGCGTCGCTGGTAGCACCTGGAGATCTGATGAAGAAAAGTTACAAACTTTGGCGGAACAGTATCCGCAATGGAAATTTATCCTAGCGCCACACGAGGTGGATAGGGAGCATATTGATGAATTGTCGCAGCTTTTTCCGTCGTCGGTATGCTTTTCCAGATTAGCAAGCTCCTCTGCACAAGATATACAGAAAGCTCAGGTCCTTATTATTGACAACATCGGCATATTGTCGACATTATACCATTATGGCGATATCGCCTATATTGGAGGAGGTTTTGGTGTAGGTATCCACAATACGTTAGAAGCAGCAACTTATGGTATACCGGTTGTTTTTGGTCCGAAATATGAGAAGTTTCAAGAGGCCATTGACTTATTGGTGTTGGGAGCGGGATTTTCTATCGGCAGCGGTGAAGAGTTGGAAAAAGTCTTTAGGGCCCTTTTGGATAAAGAACGAAGAAAAGAAGCTGGCGAAGCTGCATTCAGTTATGTACGGCAAAGAGCGGGAGCCACACAAATAATTATGAAATATCTAGAGACAGAAAAACTGCTGTAGATTACCCGAAAATGCGTAGATGCAAATCACTTTTGACCGCCTGAAATTTACTTCCCCTCGTGATAAAATTAGATTTGCACGGTAGTAAAAACTCTTTGACCTCGTGAGATCCTCATTGGATGCGAAGGAAATCGAAGCCACATAAATGATAATTGTGTTTACTGCTATGGAATCTGTTTTCATCGTTATGCAATTTAGTTCTACATACTTGTAAACCACCCTTACACCCGTGAAACTCCCATTCGATCAAGCGTGGACGAATTTTGCATAACAGCGGATCGCGTCTATTCTCCTGAAATTTCCGACCGACCGAAGGTAATCCGGATTTGCATCCTTGCAAACCTCGTTTACATTCGTGCAGATTCCGTCTGCCTTTGTGCACATGCTATTTACATCGATGTATTTTGCTTTTACTGCTGTGTAAATTGAATCTGCACGCGAGCGAAATTTCTTGCCATTTTTTTTAAAACAACTTTTATTCTGTTAAAAGTGTTGATTTTTGGCCTTTATCCATGTCTTTCCGAGTAATAGGAGGTACAAATTTGGGACAAAAATATTTTCGGTGACCCCCGAAATATGTCTCAAATTTATACCATTTTTCCTATTTAGCCTTCTCATCTTTGTATCGTTAGCTAACAAACAGAGAGGTATAATTATTTTTTTAACATTAAAAACAGAATAAAAATGAAAAAACCAACAACAAATTTTAGAGAGCTGGATGCTGCACAATTGATCCAGTTTGCAGAAGAAATCGTCACCAAAATGGGACAACACGACGATATCTTTGTCACACCGACACCAGCTTTGGCGACATTGTCTGCCATCACACAGACTTACCGAGAAAGTGCTGCCGAAGCGGCCTTTAATGATCGCAGGGCTATCTCATTCCGGAACGAGCAGCGAAAGGAATTGGAATACGTCATTAGTGAGCTTGCGAAGTACGTAGATACTGTAGCAAGGGGCAATGAAACCACAATCCTTAGCGCCGGCTTTATTCCAAGCAAAGATCGGGTACTCGATAACTCATGGAATCCCAAGGCCGACCATCTACAGGTTTTCCCTGTCGGACTGGGTACATCCCGTATCAAGATACGAGTGGCTCCGTGGAAAAAGGCCCGTTATTACCAGTATGAATACCGAAAAAAAGGTGTAGACGAGCCGTGGAGCAGGCTGTTGAGCACCAAATCTATTGCGATAGTGGAAAACATGGAGCCTTTTCAGGAGTATGAGTTCCGTGCGACGTATCTTGGAAAAGATATAAATCCGAATTACAGCGATATCGTGAGTACGTACGCCTTGTAAAAGTATGGATAAGTGGGGGAAGCAAAAAAGAAACTTCCCCCCACTTATAGTTGGATCTGTAAAGTCTTTTTTAAGATGAAGAAAAGAAGCTGGCGAAGCTGCGGTCAATTACGTGCGACAAAGAGCAGGAACTCCAAGATAGTTATGAAGTATTTAGGAACCGAAAGGCTGCTACAATAAGGATGAGTAAAACAGATGCGCTGTGTGCGTTAAACGCTGAATAACTCGCTGATAATATGATCGGCTATAATTTTTCCCTGCTTGCTCAAAACGAGCGATATGTCGTTCAAGACGAGTTGTCCGTCCGATAAAAACGGTTGAGCTTCTGTCAACAGTCTTTTTGATTCATCATTTCCAAATTCCCGTTCGAAGTAGGACAGATCTATTCCCCACATGGTGCGCAGGGAAGTCATGATATATTCATTTGCTTTCTCTTCCGGGGACAGCGTCTCGGTCGTCTGAAAAGAGCGGTTATGCTCTATGTCCGAAATATACTGTGCATTGTTGGCGATGTTCCAACTACGTGAAGCGCCATTAAATGAATGTGCAGATGGACCTATACCCAAATAATGCTTCCCTTTCCAGTAATTGGTGTTGTGTTTGGCATACATCCCAGCTTTGGCAAAATTGGATATCTCGTAGTGTTCAAAGCCATTGTTGGTCAAGGTGTCCATGAGCATCATCATCTGCTTAGCACTCTGTTCATCGTTAATCGGAGGAGTTTTTCCTTGCCGTATAAAATGGTCCAAAGCAGTCTTGTTTTCAACCGTCATAGCATATGAAGAGATATGCGGCACTTGAAAATCGATAAGTTTCTGCATATTGGATGTCCATTTCTCGTCGCTCAATAAGGGGTAGCCATAGATCAGGTCGCAGGTAATGTTTTCAAAACCGGCATCTTGTACTCTTTTTACGGAGGCCTCCGCTTCTTGCGCATGATGGGCACGATTCATCCATCTGAGATCTTCTTCATAGAAAGACTGTATACCTATACTAAAGCGGTTAATAGGCGTAGCACGTAGACCCCTTACTTTTTGACTGTCAAGATCATCTGGATTCGCTTCCAAGGTGATTTCCGCGTCAGGCGTTATTTCGAAATGCGCGGCAACCTTGTCAATCAATTTTTCGATCTCATCCACCTGTAAAATGGATGGTGTCCCCCCTCCGAAGTAAATGCTTTGCACTTTCTTGTCATCGAGGTAGTCCGCGCGCAGATCAATTTCCTTATGCAGCGCTGCAAGCATCTCGTCCTTGTATTTTAACGAAGTACTAAAGTGAAAATCACAATAATGACAGGCCTGCTTGCAGAAGGGGATGTGAAAATAAATCATACGGACAACCTACAGCAGCTCCATTTTAAACAAGGCGGCAATATGACCTTTTACAACACTTTTCACCTCATCCATATCCAACTTTCTACCTAGTTCGCGCTCTAGGGAGGTAACACCCTTATCATCTATTCCACAGGGTACAATATTTCCAAAATAGTTAAGATCTACATTCACATTGAAGGCGAAGCCATGCATTGTCACCCAACGGGAAGCTCGTACCCCCATAGCACAGATCTTACGGGCCTTTTCGTTGTCCGCATCCAGCCATACCCCCGTATATCCCGGATAACGGCCAGCTTCTATACCGTAATCTGCCAAAGTCAATATAATAACATCTTCCAAGGTGCGAAGATACAAATGGATATCTGTAAAAAAATTGTCCAGATCCAAGATCGGATAACCCACAATCTGTCCTGGTCCATGGTAAGTGATGTCGCCACCACGGTTGATTTTATAGAATGCGGCTTCCTGCTCTTTTAAACCATCGTCGTCTAATAGCAGGTATTCTTCGTGGCCACTTTTTCCCATCGTATAGACATGCGGATGTTCGGTAAATATCAGGAAGTTGGGAGTTGGCTCCGTGGTGTTGTTGATCCTGTTTGCATTTTTTATCGCTACAGTTTTCGCAAAAACCTCTTCTTGTCTATCCCAAGCTTCTTGGTAGTCTACCAAGCCCCAATCGATGAATTTTACTTGTTTGTTCATGGAGTGAAAGTTACGAAGTTATCGTGTTATGAGGTTACGGAGGTATATAACCAACGTAACTCTACGATCCTAATACAGCAAATTATTATACGGATACCGTGCGGTATGCAACTCCGATATGATATCGTAAAGCTTCTGTTTAAATTCTTCGATATTTGTTTTTTCTGTTGCCGAAAGAAATATTGCAGGATCCGAATTTCTGGCCATCCATGATTTTCTGAAATCCTCCAAAGTGACTTTTATCTCTTCGCCGTCTTCATCCCTTTCAATAGGTGGCTTGTAAGCATCGATTTTATTAAATACCGTAATGGTAGGCTTGTCTAAGGCATTGATGTCTTTCAAGGTTTCATTTACCGCAAAGATGTGATCCTCAAAATTGGGATGAGAAATGTCTACGACATGGATCAATACATCCGCTTCACGCACTTCGTCCAGTGTTGATTTGAAAGATTCGACCAAGTGATGCGGTAATTTGCGGATAAATCCTACCGTATCGGAAAGCAAGAAGGGGAGATTGTCGATAACCACCTTGCGTACCGTTGTGTCCAATGTTGCGAAGAGCTTGTTTTCGATCAGTACGTCCGATTTGGAAATCATATTTAAGATGGTCGATTTGCCTACATTGGTATAACCCACTAAGGCCACACGGATCATCTCGCCACGGTTTTTACGCTGCGTTTCATTTTGCTTGTCGATCACTTTTAAGCGTTCCTTTAACAACGATATTTTGTTAAGGATGATACGTCTATCCGTCTCGATCTGTGATTCCCCCGGGCCACGCATTCCGATACCCCCGCGTTGACGCTCCAAGTGAGTCCACATTCGGGTCAACCGCGGTAGCAGGTATTGCAGTTGGGCCAACTCTACCTGCGTCTTCGCTTGTGCAGTTTGTGCATGGTTGGCAAAGATGTCCAAGATTAAGTTGGAACGATCCAAGACTTTACACTTCAGTTCGCGCTCAATATTCCGCAATTGTGAAGGGGATAACTCATCATCGAAGACGACCATGTCAATTTCCTCCGCATCGATATATTCTTTGATTTCTTCCAGCTTTCCACTGCCTACGAAGGTCGCATGCTCCGGCTTAGCCAGCTTTTGCGTAAAAATATGTTCTGTCTGCCCTCCGGCGGTTAGTACTAAAAACTCGAGTTCCTGCAAATAGTCCTTTGCCATCTGATCCGATACATTAGGAGTAATTACAGAAACCAAAACAGCTGTTTCGCGTTTTGGGGCGGTATCGTGTATTTTCGTTTTTGCCATTTAATATTAAATATAACTGTTGATGTATAGAGGCCATATACCCCATTGACAATAACAGGAATACAAAGGTAAATGTTTTTTTACGAAATCTTGTCCCAGGAAATGCCGGGAGAACGTTGGTTCAGGTAATTAAGCAGCAGCTCGTTTTGGGACAGGGCCAGGGTAGGATCCTCGGAAAATATCGTGATGACCGACTGCCGTGCTTCAGTCAAAAGTTGCTGATCCCTCGCAAGGTCAGCAATTTTTAAGTCTAGAACCCCGGACTGTTGGGTGCCGGATATATCTCCCGGACCGCGAAGTTGTAGGTCTACTTCAGCGATTTCAAAGCCATCATTGGTCCGTACCATCGTACCCAGGCGGGTTCTTCCTTCCTTACTTAGCTTGTCTTTTGACATTAGAATGCAGAAAGATTGCTCAGCTCCACGCCCTACACGTCCGCGTAGCTGGTGAAGCTGCGACAGTCCAAACCTTTCCGCATTTTCGATGACCATCACGGAGGCATTGGGGACGTTTACACCGACCTCGATTACTGTCGTGGCCACCATAATTTGTGTCTCCCCTTTGACAAAACGTTGCATCTCAAAATCTTTGTCCTTCACGGGCATCTTACCGTGCACAATAGATATTTTGTACTGCGGTAATGGAAATTCACGTTGTAAACTTTCCAATCCAGCCTCCAGATGCAACAGATCTATTTTCTCACTTTCTTTAATCAGAGGATAAACAATATACACCTGTCTGCCCTTGGCGATTTCCTCCCGCATAAACCCAAAAACCCGTAAACGTTGGTTTTCAAAAAAGTGTACGGTCTTGATCGGCTTACGCCCTGCCGGAAGTTCATCAATAACAGAGATATCCAGATCACCGTACATGGTCATTGCCAAGGTGCGTGGGATAGGTGTAGCAGTCATGACCAGCATATGGGGTGGAATACGGTTTTTGCGCCAAAGCTTGGCGCGTTGCTCAACACCGAAGCGGTGTTGCTCATCGATAACGACAAAGCCGATGTTCTTGAATTGGACCTTGTCTTCGATCAGCGCATGTGTTCCGATCAGGATGTCCAACGTACCTTCTTCCAATTCCCGATGGATGATACGGCGCTCTTTAGTAGTCGTCGAACCCGTAAGCAGTTTGATCGTGCAGATATCCTCACCGAGCAGCTCTTTTAGACCTAGGTAGTGCTGTGTCGCCAATATTTCTGTCGGTGCCATCATACATGTCTGATAGCCATTGTCAATGGCAAGAAGCATACTCATTAAGGCGACAACGGTCTTGCCTGAGCCTACATCGCCCTGAACAAGCCTGTTCATCTGTGCGCCGGTGTTCGTATCCTGACGTATTTCTTTAATGACTCTCTTCTGCGCGTTGGTCAATGGGAAAGGGAGCCGTTCGTTGAAAAAGGTATTGAACTTTTCGCCAACCTGGCCAAAGATATGTCCCTTATATTTCTGGGTATTGAGTTGCTTATTGCGGAGTAGCCGAAGTTGGATAAAAAACAGCTCCTCAAACTTTAGGCGACGGATAGCAGCATGTAGCTCCGCCTCATTTTGTGGGAAATGTATCGTCAGGAGTGCCTTATTATAGTCAATCAGACGATGTTTTTCTAAGATATATGCAGGCAGGTTTTCCGTTAACGAACTGTAGACAGTTTCTAAGGCTGTTTGTTGCAACTTTTGTAAACCTTTGCTGTCCAGATTGAACTTTTTGAGCTTTTCCGTTGAAGAATAGACAGGCTGCATGGTCATATTACCAATCTTTTTGTCCGAAGCCTGGTAAAGCTCCATTTCGGGATGGGTCATCGACATTATGCCGTTAAATTCAGAAGGCTTACCATAAATGATATAGGCTGCTCCGACTGTCAGGCTTTTTTTGAGCCAGTTTATACTCTGGAACCAGACAAGCTCCATGCTGCCTGTATCATCCTTAAACTGTCCGACTAAGCGCTTCCCTCTTTTTTCGCCCACTTCCTGCAAAGAAACCAACCTGCCGATGATCTGGGCACCGATCATATCCGGATTGACCTGTTGTATCTTGTGGAATTTCGTACGGTCGATATAACGGAATGGGTAATGCTGCAAAAGATCACCAATTGTAAATACCTGCAGCTCCTTCTTAAGCACATCGGCTTTTTGCGGTCCTACACCTTTTAAGTATTCTATGGGCGTTATAAGCGATAAATTAGCCATTCCTAGGAATGGCTAATTTACGAAATATTGCGGAAAAGCCTAAGGCCGTAATAATGACTATTCCCTCGGACTTTTCTTGTTATAAATCCGGAACAATATGAATAGCAAAACCGCCTCCTGGAGCTAACTTTTGTTTCCATCTCTTTTTAGCATCGACCTTTTCTTGCCGGATTCGGTAGACCATAGGATTGGTTTTCCAGTCGGCATCTTTAGCATCTTCGTATACGGTAGCTACATATTTTTTTCCTTTAGGCAGAAAACTAAAGTCAACGATAGCCGTACGGCTATTTTCATCCGTGATGCCACCTACGAACCATTCTTCTTTTCCTTTCGTTTTACGGGCAATGGTCAGATAGTCGCCCGGCTCGGCTTCTAGGTAATAGGTAGTGTCCCAATCTACTGCCACGTCTTTAATAAATTGGAAAGCATCGGCAAAGTGCTCGTAATTTTCGGGTAAATCTGCGGCCATCTGCAAAGGACTGTACATGGTCACATAATAGGCTAGCTGTTTGGCCAGTGTCGTCCGCGCTTGTCCCTGGTTATTCGGGTCGTAATAGCTGAATATCGTTCGTAGAATACCTGGTGTATAATCCATCGGACCGCCCATCAAGCGCGTAAAAGGCAAGATCGTTGTATGCTCAGGAGCTAGGCCACCCATGGCTTCAAATTCGGAGCCGCGTGCTGATTCCTGTGCCAACCAATTGGGATAGGTGCGGGATAGACCTGTAGGGCGTACCGCCTCGTGGGAGTTAACCATAATGCCGTACTGCGCAGCTTTCTCCGCCACTCGAATGTAGTGGTTTACCATCCACTGGCTGTCATGATGCTCACCCTTAGGCTTGATCCATCCTACATAGCCTGTTTTCACAGCATTGTATCCATGTTGCTTCATGAAACAAAATGCCGTGTCGATATGATGCTCATAATTGGTTGCCGCAGCTCCAGTTTCGTGGTGCATCATAATTCGTACGCCTTTATCTTGTGCATAGTGTTGGAGTTCCTTCACATCAAAATCCGGATAGGGAGTCACAAAATCAAAGACATATTCACGCATCGGGTTGATCCAGTTTTCCCAGCCAATATTCCATCCCTCTACGAGCACCTGATCGAAGCCATGTTTTGCCGCAAAATCGATATAACGCTTGACATGCTCCGTTCTGGCCGCATGCGACGTATTGGGCTGTACTTGGGTATAGTCGGTCTGGCCCAATTTCACGTTGTAGTCATTAGTATAGTTCCACGATCCCCGACCTACGAACATCTCCCACCATACACCGATGTACTTGGTGGGTTTTATCCATGAGGTATCTTCGATCTTGCTGGGTTCGTTAAGATTGAGGATGATACGGGACGCCAGGATATCGCGGGCATCTTCAGCCACCACCACAGTCCGCCAAGGCGAAGTGGTCGGAGCGTTGATATCCCCTTTTCCACCCAATGCATCAGGTACCAGATGAGCGCTGAGTGCATGCTTTTGGGCATCAACATTGAGCTGCATGGCAGGATAGTCTATCAGGGCAGCCTCATGGATATTTACGTAAAGACCGTTATCTGTTTTCAACATCAGTGGTGTTTGTACCGACGGAGATCCAATAGGATGCTGAGCGGTGATCTCTATGGTAGCTCGCGCCATGAGCGTGTCTATGGCCGAAAGCTTGCTGGTCATATATGGATACTCATTCGTGTCATAATCACCTGGTATCCAGAATGTCTTAGCATCTGAGGCCAGATTGAATTCTGTAAGTTCCTCTTCAATAACAAAACAGTAGAGGTCATCCTGTTTGGGAAATTCGTATCGGAAACCAAGACCATCGTCGAACAAACGGAAGCGAATGTTGATTGATCGGCTGCCATTGTTCAGCGAAACCAGCATTTCGGTATAGTGGTTACGTATAGAACGCTCTTCGCCCCACACAGGTTGCCAGTAACTATCTTCCTTTGTATAGGTATAGCGAGGGTTCGAAAATCCACTTTCCAATTGTTCAGTGCCGTTTTTTACTGTAAACCCTAATTTCCCGGGTAGCAATACAGGCCGATCGGCATATTGCAAATCATACTGCGGTATGCCCGCAGCATTGAGCGAAAAGACAAGTGTCAGTTTACCATTTGGTGATGTCAATATCTGAGCGTAGGAAGTAGAAGAAGTAGCGACAAATAATACAAGCAACAAGGATAGAAATCTCATAGATATAGGTGTTTTTATTGCGGATTTTTGACATAGATGGCATAGCCGTTAGCCGGCAACGTCAGGTAATCTGATGTAGAAAACTGTGCGGATCCACCCTGAAGATAGTCTTCAAATAGTCCGCCAGGATAGCCTGCCGTAAATTGGAACCGCACCGGATTGTTGGAGAAATTGAGGAGTACAAGCACTTCATTGTCACCCTGCGTACGGCTGTATGCCAGCACCTTGTCGTCGTGATTGGTACTGTATCGGCTTATTGGTGCTCGTCCTTTACCTCCTGTAAGGGCAGTCTGTGTACGTTTGAGTCGCGTAAGGCGTTTAAACAGGTTGGTGTAACGCACATTTTCCTGCTCCCATGGTAAAGGATCCTTTTCAAACAAGCTCATGGCTTTATTCAGTCCGATTTCCTGACCGTTGTAAATTAATGGCATATCATAAAGCGTGAAATAAAGCACGGACAACGGCATCACATTATTTCCGTATCGGGCAAACTCTGTCCCTTCAAAGGAGTTGAGATCGTGATTGGTCAGGTAGACCATGCGTGCGCCTTCAGCATAATTGGGATTACCTATAAGCTTATTACACTCCGCCACTAAGCGACTTACATCACGGTTTGCACCAAACTCATTAAGTGCGGTATTAAATGCCCAGGCATAATCCATGTCGAATACCTCCATATAGCGAGGATCATCTCCTTCAGCCAACCAGGTAATGGGTTTTACAGCATCCACCTGTAGACGTGCTTCCCGCCAGAAGTCTAGCGGGACAAACATGACGGCATCACAGCGGTAGCCATCGATATCAAACTCCCGCACCCAATATTTCATGTCATCGATCATCGTACTCCGCATAGCCGGATTGTTGAAATCCAGTTGGACAACATCATTCCAACCCTCCGGTGAATAAGGACGCTGCCCATTTTTTTCGGCATAGAAATCGAGATGCTCGGATACCCAATGATGATCCCATGCGGTATGATTGGCCACCCAATCCAGCCAAACCTCCATATTAGCGGCATGGGCCGCATGAATGAGCGATTTCAAGTCGGTAGCCGTACCAAATTCGGGGTTTATAGCCCGATAATCCTGAACCGCATAAGGACTGCCTAACGAACCGGCACGGTTGACCGCTCCGATAGGATGGATGGGCATCAGCCAGAGGATATCTACACCCAATGCTTTGAGACGAGGAATACTCTGCTCCACTCCGGCGAAATCACCGGAAGTCGAGTAATTGCGTACATTTACCTCATAGATGACTCTGTTATTTTTAGAAATGGGCATGACATCTGTATCATCAGGTGTTGCAGGATTTGCAGGGCGATGAATGTCCTCTTTGCAAGCCGCAAACAACAATACGCCGTACATGAGGATGGAAAATATAAAAAGGTCTTTTTTCATGTTATGTCTTTATGAGGTGATTATTGTGGCCAAATCAGATAACGACCTGTAAGATCATTAAAATAAATGTGGTAAGTACCCGCCTGTACTGTTGCACCGGGACCGTCAAATATGGCGAGTCCCCAAGGGAGATCTGATGCACCAGCACCCCAATTATTGCTCCAGTCATTGTCGCCCCGGAACTTAACAGTAGTACCACTGTTAAATGTAAATATACCCTGCCATTGATGTGGATCATAGGTGGTCTTCGTCATTGCCGGTTCATTATCCCAGCCTGTGAAATCACCGATGGGGCCTATCTTAGTATATGTCCGGCTTGTAGATCCGGTATAAGGCTCAATGGTATAAGTCATGGCATCAAGATCAAGCGTTATGGTATAGAAGCCGTCTGTCTCGTTGTAAAACGCACCACCCTCAAGCGTTTCGTATACCAAGCTCGTCTCATCCGCCCGGCAATACATTTTGTAGGTGCCTAATGATTCCCGTGGTACGAATTTGAAGTAGATTCCTGCGCCTAAACGGCCGGTATAGGTATAAACACGGTTGTTTCCATCGTTGTCAGTGCGGTATACAACGTAATCGGTATTCGTGTTGTCCCAACCGTTCATATCACCGACGAGGTATAGCGGCTGCATTACATCAGCAGCTTCAAAGACCGTTACCGTAAGGAAAAGTGTATTCCCCGAAATTACTGAGGTCGGGATATTCTGTCCATATTTTGCCAGCACCCTGAATTCAACGCTTATTGGGGTTGAAGCCTGTGCGTAGAATTTGCTTTTGAGTAAATTGTTAAGCTGGGCTGTAGTAAGCTCAATATCTAAGTCCGAAGTGACGGCCACTACCTCGGGTGCTTCAAAATCCGTACCTTGTTGAGCGATTTCAACAGTATACGATACCGGCCCTGCGGCGGAAGCTTGTTCGCTGCCATCTAGGTAGAGCTCTGTGGGACTCCATGAGATCGAAAACAGTATGTCGTTGGCATTAGCCTCCTCCAGTACAACGGTTTGGAAAGGCAGTATGTCCATGACACTATGTTTCACATTGGTGAGTGTGGGGGTGTCGTCTTTCTTCACACAGCCCGAGAGGCCGACGAACAGTAATAGAGCGATGCATGTGCTATACAATGTTTTCATGTCCAATAATGTTATCATTAGAAATCAGGGTTTTGTGTCAGATTAGTGTTTACCGCCAGCTCGGATGCCGGAAGTGGATACAGCTTATACTTGTCATCGATTGATGCCGTTCCGGCATAAACACCATTTTTCCAGGGCCACGCATAGTTTTTGGTGAAACGGTTAAAGCGAATCAGATCCGTACGTCGATGCCCCTCCCAATATAGCTCACGGGCCCGTTCATCGAGAATGAAGGATAGTGTCAATTGCGATGTAGCCGTGAGCTGCGATACATCAGCCCTTAAGCGTAATTCGTTCACAAGGTCCATCGCATTATCGATAGATCCGCCCTGTCCTCCACGTAATACCGCTTCGGCATACATCAGGTAGACATCACCCAATCGGAATAGGGGGAAATCTGTATCTGCAAAGAGATTGTCCGACCCCGGGCTACCGTCGCGCTTTAGATTGGTAAATTTGGTGACTGCCCATCCTTGATTATAATTACGCAGGTCGGTAGTTTCCTGGGTACGTTTATCCGTCCAGAAGAGCGCCCGTTTATCACCTCCGTCAAATAAAGTAGACAACGTTTCCTTGGCACGGGTGCCTGACCAGGACTGTGCTAATCCAAAATTGGTGCCTGGATTCATGTCGGAACCGAAGGCTGCTGCCATGAGGAAGGTTGTGCCACCATAAGTGGTAGCTCGCTTGCCATCAAAAACGATAGGATAGATAATTTCGGTAGATAAGTCATTATCTGCTCCGAAGGTATGCTGGTATTCTCCGTCAAGTGTATAGCCTGCCTGTAGAATTTTATTGAGATAGGTGAGGCACTCCGTGTAACGTTGCTGTCCAATGTATACCTCTGCATTCAAGTACAACTTCGCCAGGATCATCCATGCAGTAGGATCATTTACCTTACCATAGTTGGCACGGCCAACTGCAGGCAAATAGCCTTCCACAGCTTTTAATTCCGACTCTACCCAAGAAAATAAAAATGCACGGTCTTTCTGTTCAGGCAGTGCTACCCCCACACCATTTTCTTCGGTAAGGAAAGGCACGTTAGCATACAGGTCAATGAGAAAGTAATAATTCAGTGCACGCAATACGCGGGCTTCGTAACGAAATCCTTCTATACGGTTCCGTAATGAGGCATCGGTGATACCACGGGCAGCCAATTGCTCTTCCGTCGTTTGACGTAAGTATTCATTGCAGTATGCGATATTGAGCAATGTCCGGTTGTAATTGAGTTCAACGAAGCGGTTGCTGGAGTTCCATTGGGTAAATTGTAGACCGTCCAGTCCGTCGTCAGCCCAGGCGATGGCTGCCTCATCGGTAGGAATCTCCTGCAATGTCCAATAGGCTCTTAAGAAAGTAGCTTCTCCTTGGTCACCCGCAACGATATCGGGCATACCTGCAGGTCCTTCGTTGCCCGAAAGGGCAAAACCGGCATATATCTTAGCCAGGAAAGCTTCGTAAGTTTCTGGCTGTTCCCACGCATTTTCTGTCGTAATTTCGTTATTTGTCAAAGGCACTGTGTCCAAGTCTTTCACACAGGCTGTGCATACAAAAAGCACAAGTGAAGCCATGATTATAGGGTATTTCGAATAGTTCATCTTTGTGTCTTTTAAAGGTTAAGATTCAATCCAAGCATCACGGTAAGTGGACGTGGATAAAAGTCATTGTCTACTCCGCCATTCACTTCGGGATCCAATCCGGCATAGTTCGTGAAGACTACCGGGTTTTGAACAGCACCGTAGACGCGTCCGTTCAGCATTGTCCTGCCAATCCGTTTGAAGGCCCAGCCTAATACCACGTTGTCTACACGAAAAAACGAAGCATCTTGCACATAATAGTCGGAAAGCACCTGTTTGAGCTTGAAGCCAGTATCAAAGGCACTTTGCGTACGATTGGCCAAAAACTCATTGGCAAACACACGAGCACGGTCAAGTTCGGCAGAGTTGGCGGCGATGGCATTGTAGTTATAATTGCCTAAGCTACCATGACCAGCAATGGAGCAATCCCAGTTTTTCCAGGTAAGACGAGTGTGAAGCCCTCCTGTCCATGTAGGTACAGAACGTCGATACGGATGCAGGTCATTTTCTGTTATCATCCCGTCTTTGTCACGGTCTACATACAATCCTTCAATAGGCTTACCTGAATTGTCGTAGATTTGTTCATATACATAATACATCCCCGAGGGGTTGCCCACACCGTGTACAAGCAATTGAAAACCACCATCGCCACCTGTATTGCCGTAGCGGCGTATAGGATTTTCACCGTCGAGATTACTCAGTTGCGTAATCTTGTTGTCGTTGTATGCGACATTACCACCTACTGTCAGTGTCCAGTCCTTTTTTTGCAGGGCTTCCACATTGGCAGAAAATTCTACGCCGGTATTCTCCAAAGAGCCAATATTAGCAGCCACAAACTCACTGAAGTTGGTACCCGCTGCGGTCCGCGTCTCGGCATTGATAAGGTCATCGGTCTTACGATGGTAAACGTCGATAGCACCATTCAGACGATTGCTGAAGAAGCCGTAGTCAATACCTAGATTATACGTCGTGGTTGACTCCCACTTGAGTGCAGGATTATAGGATGTTGGGCGCATAAGGTAAGCCCATATCGGCACACCATTCGCGTAACCACGGATGTAGCTCGCTTGCTCACCTACGCTATTTTGGTACCGTCCCATATAAGGGTAGTTACCCTGGTTGATATCCTGTTGTCCGGTAACGCCCCAGCCCAGACGTACCTTCAAGTCACTCACAGCATCGATATTGGCCAGAAATGCTTCCTTCTTGGCACGCCAGGCAAAAGCAGCCGATGGAAATATTCCCCAGCGATTGTCGCGGTGGAAGCGTGAAGAGCCATCATTACGAAGGGTGAAGGTTAGCAAATAGCGATCGTCTATGCTATAGTTAAGACGTCCGAAGAAGGAGACGATATAATTTTCATTTTCATAATTGTTGATGCTGACCACTTCAGGATTTCCGGAAGCGTCAAACTTAGAGATCCGGTAGTCCGCATTGTTGCCGGCAATCCAGTAGTGTTGCCAGGAGTAGCCGCTCATGATGTCAAATCGGCTACGCAGAAAATCGAAATCCTTAGCATATTGTGTATAGAATTCCAATATGGAGTTGCGGCGTTCTTGTTCCCAGTTGCCATCAAACCCACCGTTGAGGTAGTCCGAAGGTGCAAAAGGATCAATATATTTGCTTCCATCACTTTTGGAATAGTCAAGCCCCACGTTGAGGTTCAATTTCACTTGAGGTAAGAAATGCAAGCGATAATCCAACTGTGTATTTCCAATGATGTTGTACACATTGGACCTATCGTTAGCCATATCCAATAAAGACACTGGGTTTTTTGTAGCGACGCCGAGCAACGCGCCATCCTGTCCCACCCACGAGAAAAACCCACCATAGGGACTGTTTTCGTCATACACTGGTTGTGTGGGATCCATAGCTACAGCCGAGCCGATAGCACCTTGGTTTGCAAATCGATTGGTTATATACATACCTTTAGCGTTCACACTCACATTGAGATGATTGTCGAAGAGGGATGGTGTAAGAGACACGCCCGTTACTGTCCGCTCCATATTGGAGGTTTTCAGGATCCCGTTTACATCTGTATAACCTACGGATATACGGTAAGGTACCACATTTTTTATAGACCCCAATGCGCTTATATTATGCTCTGTATTAACCGTCTGCCGAAAAATCTCATCCTGCCAGTTGGTATTGGCTGTTCCTAGCTTTCCCAAAACCTCCTCTTCATTGGATGCATCTGCAAAGGTCGTGGCGACAAAGTCCCGGAAAGCGTCTCCATTCAATACATCTACACTATTTTTACGGGTGCTGAGCGATACATTTCCATCGTAAGACAGTTGTGTACGCCCTTTGCTACCTCGTTTGGTCGTAATAAGAATGACACCATTCGATGCTCGTGAACCGTAAATTGCTGTAGCGGAGGCATCTTTCAGTATAGTAAAGCTTTCGATATCTGTGGGATTGATAGCACTTAATAAATTACCCACTCCACCAATGCCGGCGTTGTCAATAGGGAGCCCATCAATAATGATAAGAGGATCATTGCTTGCTGATAGAGACGATCCCCCCCGGATGCGAATAGTGGCACCTGCACTAGGCGACCCGCCCGCGTTGGTAATATTTACACCAGCCACTTTACCGACCAACATATCTTGTGCATTGGGAGCAAACCCTCGTGTGTTAGCATCAGCCTTCACGTTTGTGAGTGCTCCGGTAGCATCTCCTTTACGTACTTGACCATAGCCAATGACGACTACTTCATCCAACCCTTGTACATCAGATTCCAATACGACATCTAGGGAAGCTTGCCCTTCGTAAATCACATGACGACTGCTATAACCAATCGAAGAGAAAATTAAGGTAGTACCCGCTTGAACGGGCTTAATCGTGTAATAGCCGGTTGCATCTGTGAGAGATGCCACGGACAAGTTGCCGATCTCAACCGTAACTCCCGCAATGGGAAGTCCCCCGGTGTCTCTTACATAGCCTGTCAATTGTTGCTGCGAGAAGACAAACAATGGAGCTAGCCATACGAAGAAAAAGTTAAAAATACGCATAAGTTTATCGAGTTTACATTTGGCTGCGGTTGCTTTAAAAGCATTGCCGCAAGAATAAAACAAAGATAGTAAGCTGAGAGGCTTAAAGGAGGGGTTGAATACGAATAAGTAGGTTCTCTTAAGAGTTTATGGTGTACAAATGTCTTATTATTAAGTGTTTATAAAAGGAACTCGTGTTGAATTATATAGATGATGAAGTAGGTTTGATTGACAAACTACCGATTTTCATGATCTCTTTTTCGAAGTTATCACGTGGAATGAGTGCTTTGTTACGATATTTTGTTCGGTAATTATAGATAGTGGTCACGGAGAATCGGAGGAACTGGGCTATCTTTATGCCGTCGGTAATTCCTAGCCGCATCAATGCAAAGATACGTAGCTCAGGAGTAAGGCTGTTGGGTTGTTTGGGGTATATCCGCTCTTCGTCAGCCAATAGTAGGTTGAAATGAGTGACAAAATCAGGAAAAATATTTAGGAAGGCGGTATCGAAATTATGGTAAAACTCACGGAGTTCCTCGTCGAGGTATTCAGCAGATTTCAGTTGTTTGGATATTTCATCAAATTTACCCACCGCAGCTTTTTTGTTAAGTGATTTACGGAAATCTTCCATTTTATCGATGTAGGAGGAGCAGAGATCTAGGAAGCGACCGATATACTCCTCTTTGATGTGATTCGATTCAGAGAGGAGGGAGTTGAGCTGTTTTAATTCGAGATTGGTTTCAGCTAATGTCTGGCGGGCTTTGGTTAACCGTTTATTCTGCCGGATGACCTTAGAAATGGCGATAACAAGAAATATAGATAATATACTGATAGCAACGAGCAATGTTTGAAGCCGCTTGCGTTGGTGTTCACGTTCGAGTTGGTAGCTCTTATTGATAATAGGAAATACTCTCGATGTTTGGATATTGCGTAAACGTGCGTTGTAGAAGTTGGCATCATCCATACTCTTTTTGATGTAACTATTGGCCCGATTGATTTCGCCATCGTCGAGCATCAATTCGGCTAGATTTCGAAAAGAAAGATTTTCCTTCACTGAGGCCCTGATATCAGCCATAGCAGCTAGAGCCAAGAACTCCTGTTGTCGATCTGTGTCACCCTGTTGTGCGTATAAATAGGCCATTACAGAAGTATAAATCGCGTATTTTCGGGTATCTGTGGGCAATTGCCTCAACTCTGGTACAGAAAGGATTTCATAAGCTTTTTCGAACTCGCCGGATTCGATGTATTTCTTGCCCGATAGGATAAGATAGTCATAGGAATGTTTAGGTAGCACAGACCTTGCCGAATCCTCATAATTGTTTTTAAGCGTCACATATACGCCGTTATCGTTGGATCCTACATACTCACCTAAGTAGATGTAACTGTCCGCGTAGGTAAGGTAGTACCTCCCCAACTGTTCGGCGGTGAGCGATTGTTGTGTTATAGATGCCATTAGCGGCAAGGCTTCGTGGTATAGCCCTGAGCTCGCATAGACTTTTGCAAGCTGGAGCTTCGCTTCATTGATCCAATAATCGTGGTGGTTAGTTTCTGCCAATGCCAGCAATTGCTTGGAGTAATGGATAGCCGAATCACAAATATAGGGTTGGTATTCTTGATAGAGCTTCTGATAAGTGCTGTAAAGTTGATTGAGCTCTTGGGTTTGACCTATTCTTCCCCGGAGTTCATGGATATAGGTTTCTTTCTTGCTGTCGTATTCTGCTACGCTATCCAATGTCTTATCCAACTTTTCGAGCCATACATGTTGTGCGCGCAATGGAGTTACCCCCACGACCAATATAAACAAAAGAAAAGCACTGTATTTTGGTTTCATCATTTGTTAGCTAATCTAGCAAATTTAGCTAAATTTCTGCGAAGCACACTTATAAGAGATCAAGGCTCAGTAGTGCTCGGATTTTGTTGTTTGTATAATAAAAAGAACAAGCCTCCATTCGTGAAGAGCTTGTTCATATCAGATTGTTGGATTAGATTAATTCAAAGCATTAATCAAGCTTATGAGGTTATTTTTTGTCGTTGTATCCAGATCGTCGCTACTGATAGCGATAGTGCCGTTAGCTACAATGGTAGCCTGTTTAATCGCATAGACCACAGAACCATTGCTTTCAGACACAAAAATAACGTGAAGGGTCATCCCAATAGGCACAAATCCATAGTGTTCCGAGAAAAATTTATCAGCCGTATCGTACGTATCCAATTGTGCTAAAACATTCGGCTCGTTCTCGTATGCTAAATATACCGCTGCGTTGTTATTGTCATAACCGTTGGGTACAGTAACCTTAATTTGGGTTTTATCTCTCGGATCATTATAAAAACGATCTACGTTAGCCCATCCGAACTCATTTCCCCAGATATCATAACCTGCATTTTGTTCATTTGGACGTACACCTCCTTCTTTGCCATCGGCGCCAGCTTCTTCCCACACCAGATTGCCATCATCATTAATCTGTCCGGTCCATAAGATCATGGCACCATCAAGATCTCCAGTATTTGCAGCAGGTACATGTACTTGAAAAGGGCAGCCTGGTTTCAATAGTTTGTCTCCTTTTTTGATTTCGATGTTATACTCGCCACCGGTAACCAAGGGGAGTAAATTACCGTCTCCATCTTTACCCATGACCGGTTTGTTGGTGGCAACCATATTTCCACGGTCATAGATTTCAATAAAGGATAGTGTTACATCCCCTTCAACAGGATTGTTATCTTCATCCACAAGACAATTCGTACTAATGGTGAGTTTTGTTCCTTTTTCGGAAGTGAAGGAAATACCCTCTTCGGCTTTAAATGTTTCGGTCTGTGTTAGATCTTTTAAGGCCTTTTCACGTAGGGCTTTGAAATTGGCGGACGATGCCGGAGCTAAGCCTATTTCTGTGCCATCATTTTTACAAGAAGAGGCCAATACAGCTATGCAACATGCGATAGCGAATAATTTTGGTGTCAATGTCTTTTTCATGATAATTATGTTTTAAAGTTTTTAATCTGTTCTATCTTTATATCCAGCAGGGAGAAGGATTGTTACCCCCTTTGGTATAATTTTTTTGTTTTTCTGAATAATGTGGATTTTTGTCTATCTGAATAACTGACGCATTAGTTTAGCGCATTGATCATACTGACTAAGTTGTTTTTTGTCGTCGTATTCAGATCATCGCTACTTATAGCTATAGTGGCATTTGCTGCGATGGTTACTTTCTTGATATGATATACCACATAACCATTACTTTCCGAAACGAAGATTACATGTAGGTTCATACCGATGGGAATAAATCCATAATGCTCTGTAAAGTAATTGTCTGCAGTATTGTATACATCTAGCTGAGCAAGGACATTCGGCTCTCCTTCGTAGGCTAAGAATACCCCCGAGTTTTCATTGCTGTAGCCACTTGGTACGGTGACTTTAATTTGGGTTTTGGGTCTAGGGTCGTTATAAAAGCGGTCTACGTTTGTCCATCCAAACTCGCCTTCCCAAACATTGTACGATGTTCCTTTATCATCCGGGCCGACGTTGCCATTTCGTTGACCGGCGTCTTCCCATACCAAATTGCCTTCTTCATTGATTTCACCTTTCCAGAGAATCATTTCATCGTCTACGCCGCCAGTCAGTGCGGTAGGAATGTTTACATGAAAGGTACATCTTGATTTTAAGCGCTTATTGTCTTGTTTGATTTCTAAATTATATTGCCCGCCCGTAACCAGAGGTAATAAATTTCCTTCACCGTCCTTGCCCATGACAGGTTTATTGGTTGCTACCATATTTCCCCTGTCGTAGATCTCGATAAATGACAAGGTGACGTCGCCCGTCACGGTATTGTTCTCATCGTCCTGCAGACAGTCCGGACCGATCGTTAACAACGTACCTTTATCGGAGGTAAAGCTAATGCCCTCTTCAGCTTTAAAGGATGCTGTTTGGGTGAGGTCTTTCAGTGCCTGTGTCCTTAGTTCTTTGAATTTCGCCGAAGATGCAGGTGCCAAACCTAGATCTGAGGGGTCATTTTTACAAGAGAATGTAAATAACGTAGTGCAACATAAAATGGCGAATAGTTTTAAAGTAAATGTCTTTTTCATGATGATTTATATTTAAAGATTTTTAATGTGTTTATCTTTATATCATCACGACCAAGAAAATGTTACCCTATTCTACCAAAAAAATGGGTGTCTTTATTTAATATTGAATTCCGAGTAAACCAATACCGGTTTTCCATCTACACAAGATACTTCAGCAGGAGGGAGTATTGCCATACAGTCGGATATGATGTTGTGTTTTTCATTGAAAGCATGTTCGGCCTCATTATATTTTTTGACAAGCTGAAGGAATGCAACCGTGTCTATCGAGTGCGGATAGGCTATGTAGGTCTTAGGACCGCCGCAGGCCTTACTCCCAAGTGCGGTAAAGCTCCATTGGGCAGGGCCGGTACATATTGCAGTATCGATCTGTTCCATGATTTTTTTACGTAGATCGGCTAAACTTTCCTCGTCAACTGCCCGGGAGGTGGACTGATTTTTTTGACAGGATGCGAAGAGTATAGCGGCAAAAAATATAAATAAGCTAATTATTTTCATGATATCATCGTTCATAAGGGTTTCGTAAGGAACGTATGGCGATCAAGGAACGCTACAAGCAGATGATAGATCTACTGCTCCCGTTAGCTTGGTGACGAATACGGTGCTTATTGCACATCATGCTGACCTTACGGTACATGTTAAAACGTCGAATAAAGGAGGTGTTTAAAGGTAAAGATGAAGAATAAATCCGTTATGCTTTCCAAGCAATAACGGAAATTTCTACATTTACATCTTTGGGTAATGTTTTGACGGCAACGCATTCACGGGCAGGTTGATCGGTTTTGAAATATTGTGCATATACGTCATTGACAGCCCCGAAATAATCCATACTGCTTAAAAAAATAGAGGTTTTAACGACATCCTTAAAATCGTATCCGGCATGTTGTAATATGGCTCCAACATTTTTTAATACTTGATGCGCTTCGTCTGTTATACCTGTTGTGATCAGCTCCATACTTTCGGGAATAAGAGGAATCTGACCGGAAACATAGAGCGTTTTATCAGCTTTGATGGATTGATTATATGGTCCAATTGCTGCAGGGGCTTTTTCCGTATTAAGTATTTCTTTTTTTGACATATTACTTTGTTATAAATTATTTGGAGATGATGCTGACAATAAATAAAAGTAATGCGACATCATCGAATGCTATACTCCTGTAAAACGGATACTAAGATACGTGAGCAGATTGTAAATGTCAATAATAATCGAGGGAAATGGCATGATGATTGTAAAAATATTGACTTTTTTGAAGTACCGGTTAATTTTTGTATGTATAGCTATTTAATTAAATGTAGTTTTGCGTTGTATGAAACATGATTTGTTGAAATTATTCCTTGTATCTTTACTTATACTTGTTTGTCTTTCGTGTCGTTCGAAAAAAAGTGGTACGCTTCCGGATAAAATGCCGGAGACTACGGTTTCAACCAAATATTTAGATACCGTTAAAAAAGTTCAGAAGCCTCTATTACAAGCACGCGCAGTAGGAGAAAACAATCCCGCCGTAAAAGAAAACATAGATCCAGTAGAAGAGACTATTCGCGTTGATCTCCCCGGCGTTCCCCGCGAATTTAGAGCTGCTTGGGTAGCTACAGTTGCTAACATTAATTGGCCTTCTCGAAATAATTTAACGACTGCACAACAAAAAGCTGAAGCACTGTACCTCTTGGATCTCTTAAAAGAGAATAATTTTAATGCGGTATTATTTCAGGTAAGACCATCGGCTGATGCATTATATAATAGCCGATATGAACCTTGGTCCTATTTTTTGACCGGAGAAACCGGTAAGCAGCCACAGCCCTTTTATGATCCCTTGGAATTTTGGGTGGAGGAAGCACATAAAAGAGGATTAGAGCTTCATGTTTGGCTAAATCCTTACCGTGCGCACCACAGTAATGGTGGTGCTGTAACACAAGAGTCCATGGTCAGAAAAGCCAATGATTATATTGTGCGATTAAAAAACGGCATGTATTGGTTTGATCCCTCTGATCAGCGGACACAGGACCATGCAGCAGCCGTGGTCAAAGATATTGTAACCAGATACGACATTGATGGGGTTCATTTTGATGACTATTTCTATCCCTATGCTTCCTATAATGGTGGAGCTGATTTCCCCGATAATAAAACATGGAATGCTTATAAAAGTAGTGGAGGCAACCTCCCTCGGGCAGATTGGCGTCGCGAGAGTGTGAATAAGTTTATCCAACGCATATATGGGGAGATTAAAGCGGAGAAGAATTTTGTCAAATTTGGATTAAGTCCTTTCGGGATTTGGAAGCCAGGTTATCCAGCCGGTATCACAGGCTCGTCCCAATACGACGAATTATACGCGGATGCTAAACTCTGGCTGAATAAAGGTTGGGTAGACTATTTTACCCCACAGTTGTACTGGCCTATACAGCCCCAAAGACAGAGTTTTCCAGCACTCTTGAGATGGTGGCAATCGGAAAATACACATCATAGGCACCTGTGGCCAGGCTTGAATACGGTTGGGATAAATGTGGCGGACAAATCGTCCGAAATTATTAATCAAGTACGGTTGACACGGGAAATTATACCCAACTCTACGGGTGAAGTACACTGGAGCATTGCGGGTTTGACCAAAAACCCCGAAATGTTGAAAAAGTTGAGAGAAGGCCCCTATGCCTATAAAGCCTTAGTTCCCAAATCTCCATGGTTAAAGGCTAATATCCTGTTGAAACCTTCGCTCTTGATTACCGATCAAAAAGAACATGTTTTTGCCAAATGGTTGCACAAGCAACCAGATCAGGTATTTCATTGGGTTCTATATGCACGTTATGGTCAGGAGTGGCAGGTGGATATATTAAATTCATCCATCTCGTCCATGGAAATTTCCAAAGATAGAAATGGAAAGAAACTTAATGCAATAGCTGTACAGGCTGTCGATCGTCTTGGCAATGAAAGTGAATATATCGCTAAACCGATAAAATAAATAATTGTATTTTTATTTCATAAATCATTTGTTATGACGTACACACACTTTGGTATGAAATTGTTGCAAAATACCACTTGTTGTTTTGCCGCCCTTATGTTTATAAGTGTTTGTAACGCCTGTACTTTCGTACAGCAGGACTCCGGTAAACAGATAGTGACAGAGGTAAGCGATTCGCCGTTTCCTGCACCGGCTGTTACAGGTGCCGACCAACTTGCAGCTTATCTGCCTTTGTTAAAGGGAAAAAAGGTGGGTCTGATGGGTAACCAAACGTCTATTGTAGGTCCAGAGAAAGAGCATTTGGTGGATGTATTATTGCGGGAGAAGGTGGACTTACGATTTGCATTCGCACCGGAACATGGCTTCCGGGGGGATATCGAACGGGGAGAGAAAGTGAGCAATGATAAAGATGAGAAAACTGGTTTAGCCCTTTTTACATTATACGGTGGCAATGAAAAGCAGGATTCGATCGTACAGTCTATTGATGTCATGATTTTTGATCTGCAAGATGTTGGAGCACGGTTTTATACCTATATCACTTCCTTGCATCGTGTCATGGAACTTTGTGCTAAATATAATAAGGAGTTGATTGTTCTCGACAGGCCGAACCCTTGTGGCGATCAGGTCGATGGCCCCGTACGAAAGGACGATAAATTCAAGTCAGGGGTGTCTTTCCATAAAATCGCTATGGTGCATGGTTTAACCGTAGGCGAATTGGCACAAATGATCAATGGGGAACAGTGGTTAGAAGAGGAAAGATCATGTAAACTCCAAGTTATTCCGGTAAAGAACTGGGATCATTCGAGGATGTATGAATTGCCTGTCGTACCGTCACCGAGTCTCCCTAACCACTTGTCCGTACGCCTTTATTCGTCTTTATGCTTGTTTGAAGGAACAGACATATCAGTGGGAAGAGGGACAGATTGGCCCTTCCAGATCATTGGATATCCCGATCCTGTTTTTGGTGATTTTGAATTTATTCCAGGAGAAAAAAGCGGTATGACCAAACACGTGGAGGGGAAGGGTATGAAAAATTATGGGCTTGATTTGAGAAGCTTAGATGCGGACAGCCAAAAATTTACGTTAAAATATATTTTGGATTTCTATCATAAGATGCCGGATAAGTCAAAATTCTTCGCCCAGGCAGAATTTTTTGACAAGCTTGCAGGGACGGATGAATTGCGCAAGCAGATTATCGCCGGAGAGTCTGAGGAGCAGATTAGATCTTCATGGAAAGAGGATTTAGATACCTATAAAAAAATGCGGTCGAAGTATCTACTTTATGCGGATTTCTAGGCATACGGTCGGCGGTTTATCATTTTGAAGATCTTGATCAAGAGGGAACACTGCTAGATGTAGTCACAACGACCTCATTAACGATAAATGAATCTGGGTTTTATGTCGTGACAGCGTTGAACGAGGATCACTTAGAAAGCGAGCCTTCGGATCCTATAAAAAAATAAATTGCTTTTTTAGCCCATGTTTTGAAATAATGGGCTAAAAAATGGAACTTTATACACGATATGAGATACCATTACATCCTGTTTTTGTTTTTATGTTATGCGGGGACAACCGTTGCCCAGCAATCATTCAAATTTGCGCAGGTAACAGATACGCATGTTGGGGGGGCTACAGGGGCAGAAGATCTTCGGCATACGGTTGCCGATCTCAATCAGCGAGCGGATATTGACTTTGTGATTTTATCTGGCGACGTGACGGAGTTTGGTTCGGATGAGGAGCTCCAGCTGGCAAAGCAGATTTTAGATAGTCTTCAAAAACCGTTGTACGTAATCCCGGGTAATCACGATAGCAATTGGTCCGAGAGTGGAGCTAATAGCTTTCGGCAGATATTTGGTGTGGAAACTTTCTTTTTCGAGCATAAGGGTTATCAGTTTATGGGCACAACCTCGGGTCCGAATATGCGAATGAGTCCGGGACAAATTCCTCGGGAAAATCTGGTATGGATGGATTCGGTCTTTCAAGCTCATTCCGATACAAGCAGCCCACTAATTTTTATCAACCACTATCCGTTGGATTCTTCCTTGAACAATTGGTTTGAAGCTATTGATCGGCTGAAAACGAGAAATATCAAGTTGGCATTATGTGGGCATGGTCATCAAAACAAGCTGTACGATTGGGAAGGTATCCCTGGCGTCATGAGCAGATCCAATCTGAGAGCAAAGGAAGATGTTGGTGGTTACAATATTGTAACTATCGCGCGCGATTCGGCCTTTTTCCAAGTACGGCGACCGCTTGTGCATACGGAAGCTATTTGGCTGAAAGTATCTTTGGGACTAAATAAATCTTTTCTTGCGCAGGATGTTAAGCGGCCGGATTATACCATCAATTCTAGTTACAGTGATAATGTACTTTGGGAATATCAGGATCATGGAGATATTGGCGCGGGGATGGATACAGACGGTAAATTGATTTTTGCAGTGAATACGGTTGGTGAAATTTATGCGTTAGATGGGCATAACGGTAAAAGAATATGGTCCTTTAAAACGGGGGGGAAGATATATTCTACTCCGGCCTATGCGCGAGGGGTGGTCGTGGTGGGGTCTTCCGACCATTATATCTATGGGCTTGATTCAAAGGTGGGAAAATTATTGTGGAAAGTGGAGACCGACAAAGCCGTGCTTGGTTCACCCGTGATAGATAAAAATAAGGTGTATATAGGTGGCTCAGACAGAACTTTTCGATGTCTTGATCTGAAGGAAGGAAAGTTGTTGTGGGGTTTTGATCAGGTAAAAGGTTATGTCTCTACACGGCCTACGCTGGCCGGGAATATGGTGATTTTTGGTAGTTGGGGGAATGGCTTCTATGCCTTGGACAAAAGAACGGGAAAAGTAGTTTGGGAGTGGGACAACGGGCATCGCAATAGGATGTTTTCTGCTGCGGCTTGTTATCCAGTCGTAGCCAATGGCCGTGTTTTTATCGTTGCTCCTGATCGTTATATGACAGCTTTGGATCTTGGTGATGGAAAGGTCATCTGGAGGGAAAAGAAAGAAGGTGTTCGCGTACGGGAGTCGATCGGGCTTTCTCCTGACCGAAAGTTCGTGTACGCCAAGACCATGGATGGTGAATTGATCGGCGTATCTGTGCAAAAGGATAGTATGTCCATCGATTGGATGTCGGAGTTGAAATTACCTTATGAGATTGCGCCAACGGCGATTTTTAGTTCATCTAGCTTAACTTTCGTGCCTAGCCATAATGGCTTGCTGTCGGCAGTAGACCCAAAAACAGGTAAACTGAAGTGGCAATATAAAATTTCTAACGGCATGATCAACCCGTTACTGATTGGAAAAAGTTCGGTGATAGTGAGTACGATGGATGGTAAAATAGTATCACTCCGTATTCCGTGAAGCACAATACAAAAAGATGAGATAGGGTTGTTAAAAAAGATTTTAAAGTCCCATCTTTACATATGCTTTTAGGGATTTAGATTGAAGAATTGAGATGATTAATGGAACAAACACAACAGAAAAGGATTCAAACTACCAAGATTTAGATAAAATGTCCATTCATGAGCTGTTGACTAATATCAATAGGGAGGACAAAACTGTGGCAGATGCGGTCGAAAAAGCTATTCCACAAATCGAAAAGCTGGTGGAAGCTGCTGTAGAACGGATGCAACAAGGGGGGCGGCTTTTCTACCTTGGTGCTGGTACTAGCGGCCGTTTAGGGATTTTGGATGCTTCTGAGTGTCCGCCTACATACGGCGTTCCACCGGATTGGGTCATCGGATTGATTGCCGGTGGAGATAAAGCTATTCGCAATCCTGTAGAGTTCGCGGAAGATGATGTTGAACAAGCCTGGAAAGATTTAGAAGAGCATGGAGTGAATACGAACGATTTTGTAATTGGTATAGCCGCTTCGGGAACGACACCCTATGTGATAGGAGGATTGCGGAAGGCCAACACACATGGCATTGCCACGGGATGTATTGTTTGCAATAACGAATCCCCTGTGGCAAAGGAAGCCCGTTTCCCTGTAGAGGCTATTGTAGGTCCTGAATTTGTCACGGGTTCGACAAGGATGAAAGCAGGAACGGCCCAGAAGTTAGTGTTGAATATGATCAGCACTTCCGTGATGATACGCTTAGGCCGAGTTAAAGGTAATAAAATGGTCGATATGCAGTTGTCTAATCATAAGTTGGTTGGACGCGGCGTACGTATGTTGATGGCCGAAACGGGCTTGGATGAAGAGACGGCAACAGCATGGATTAGCAAATTCGGAAGCGTGCGAAAGGCTGTTGATAATTTTCACCAAAGTAAACCTTAATATATGACCCCTATAGTCCTACTTTCATTTTTAATCATTTATTTCGGAATACTTTTAAGCGTAGCGTATTTTACATCCCGAAAAACCGCTGATAATTCTACGTTTTTTGTTGCAAACCGGAATGCCAAATGGTATATGGTTGCTTTCGGCATGATCGGCACCGCATTATCGGGTGTCACATTTATTTCGGTGCCGGGCGATATCGGTAATGCTCCGGCAGGCTTGCAGCCGAACAACTTCAGTTATTTCCAGTTCGTTTTGGGCAATGCCATTGGGTTTGTCATCATCGCTTACGTATTGTTGCCCCTCTATTATAGAATGCATCTGACGTCGATATATACTTATCTGGAGGAAAGATTGGGACACAAAAGTTATAAGTCAGGGGCCATGATTTTTCTAATTTCTCGCACCATCGGATCAGCGTTCAGGTTGTATTTAGTGGCTATTGTATTGCAAAGATATATATTCGATGCATGGAACGTACCCTTTATATTGACGGTAGCGGTTTGCTTGTTGTTGATATGGCTCTATACCAACAAAGGAGGCTTGAAAACCATCATCATTACGGATATTTTACAAACAACCTTCTTGGTGTCAGCAGTGATCTTGTCGATCTATTTTATGGCTGATGGGATGGGGTGGGGCTTGGTAGAAGCATTTGAGCGAGTGAAGGAAAGTTCATACTCGAATATTTTTGTTTGGGAGAACTTGTTAGGAGACACTCGGCATATTGTAAAACATATTATCGGCGGAATATTTGTGACCATCGCTATGACAGGTTTGGATCAGGATCTGATGCAAAAAAATCTCAGTATGAAAACCATTGGTGAGGCGCAGAAGAACATGATGACCTTTACAGGCATTTTTGTAGTGATCAATATCTTTTTCCTGTGCGTTGGTGCACTGTTGTATTTTTATGCGGAAGCTAATGGAATAAATGTCGCCAATTTAGGCAAATCGGATTATTTATATCCAGAAATTGCCTTAAACTATTTGGGTATAGTGCCAGGGATCGTATTTATGATGGGGCTGACTGCAGCAACCTTCGCCACAACAGATTCAGCACTTACTGCATTGACGACATCCTACTGTGTAGATTTTCTAAATTTCAATAAAAAGGAAAATCCAAACGATCGCAGGCTGGTTCGACAGCGAAATATCGTCCATTTTGCCTTCTCTATAGTGATGTTGCTCGTGATCTTATTGTTCCATGTCATTAATGATGAATCCGTCGTGTCGGCTATCTTTAAGGTGGCGGGATATACTTATGGTCCTCTTTTGGGTTTATTCACTTTTGGGATATTGACCAAGCGAAAGGTAAACGATAATATGGTCCCCTATATTTGTGTGTTATCTCCAATCTTAATTTATCTGTTAGCACATTATGTATTACCTTATACATCTTATAAAATCGGGTTTGAGCTGATTGCCTACAACGGTCTCCTTACTTTCCTATTGTTGGGATTAACCTCTCCAGGTAGAATGTCACGAGAATCGACTCCTGTTTCATCGGCGGTTTGATTTGTGTGGGCAAAAAAATTACATTAAGTTTGAATAAATAGTTTTGCATACATGTATCATTTAGTAGACGAAACCGCAGCATATATTGGTCAAAAAATAGGTGATTTTGTACCTGAGTTCGGAATCATACTCGGAACCGGGTTAGGCGGACTGGCTAATGAGATAAAAATAGAACATCAGTTGATGTATGCTAATATTCCTAATTTCCCTATTTCCACGGTTGAATTTCATTCGGGAAAACTCATTTTTGGTTATCTCAACGATCGGAAAGTAGTCGCTATGCAAGGGCGTTTGCATTATTATGAAGGGTATGATATGCAGGAAATCACCTTTCCAATACGTGTGATGAAATCCTTGGGTATTCGAAAGCTGTTTGTTTCGAATGCTTCTGGTTCGCTTCAACCTCACATCAAGAAGGGACATCTGGGAATTATTGCCGATCACATCAACTTATTGCCGGATAACCCATTAAGAGGGGGCAATGACGAGCGCTTTGGTCCTCGTTTTCCGGACATGAGTGCACCGTACGATAAGGCGATGATTGCTGAAGGTATACAAATAGCAACGGAACTGGGTGTTACTGCTCATCAGGTTGTCTATGTATCCACATCTGGGCCAAATTTAGAAACACGTGCAGAGTATCGGTATATGCGCATAATTGGCGGGGATATTGTGGGAATGAGTACCGTTCCGGAAGTTATTGTGGCAAACCACATGGGGTTGCCTGTTTTTGCGATCTCCGTCATTACGGATGAAGGGTTCCATACGGATTTACAACCAGTATCTTTGGAAGAGATTGTGGCGGTGGCCGCGGAAGCGGAACCTCGGCTAACTGCGCTATTAAAAGAATTGATTGCATTACAATAAAGTCTAATTTATCCCTTATTTTTGCGTGACATTGCATTGTATCCATGAGTAGTTTGACGAGAGGTTTAATCGGATGGTGTATCCTTATGCTAATAGGGCTTTATAGCTATGGACAGGTGGACGAGGAGTTTAGTAGTGCCTTGGATTCTGCTCGAGCCTTGGAGGACAATAAGAAAGATTCGGTGACCTTTTCAGCTAAATATGTACGGTATGCAACATTAGATATGTTGAAATATGCAACACATACCCAACAGATCGATACCTCTCATCGCAATTTTCAGTATTACAATAAGCAGAATATCCCTTGGAATCCCAGTGTCCATCTTGGATCTTATGGTTTGGCTACCCGAGATTTGCTGTTTAATCCAGATAAATCTATAGGCTTTCAATCGGGTTTTCACGCGCTGGAAAGATATTTGATTTTATCTGACTCGGTGCGTTATTACCGTGCTCGCGCGCGCTATTCGGAGCTGTATGCAATAGGCTTCTTTTTTGACGATCAGGTCTTCCGAGCTCGATTAGCTCAGAATATCAATCCGCAATGGAACATAGCCGCTGAATATCACGCGGCTAATAGCGATGGGTTTTATTATAATCAAGCTTATGCAGATAGAAAGGGGAGCGTTTCCTCTTGGTATGAATCGACCAATAGAAGATACAATCTGTTGATGAATGTCACGTTTAATAAAATAGATGCTTCGGAGAATGGTTCGATAACCAATGATACCACGAGTATCTTTGAAGGCGAGATACAGTCACCCTTTTCTATGCAAACAAAATTGAGAGGGCAACAGCAGAACCGCCCTTTTAACAAGTGGTTGGATAATGGGGTGTTTTTGCGACAGTCTTTCTATCTGGGACGGTTAGACACTGTACACGCAGGAAAGCCTGAAATGGAGATTCATCCAACAAATGCTTTTGCCCATAATACTTCTATTCGTCAGCGTAAATATATCTTCTTTAAGAATGAAGAGGATTTGTATAGTGCATTTCCTTTTGGCGACGCAGTCGAAGTGCATGATACTACCAAGATCACCAATGTCTCCAATGAGTTTACCTATGCCTTCTACCTTCGGAATAAATCGTTGAAGAATGAAGCGAAGGTTACGCTAGGTTTTCAAAATGACCTTATCTGGTATGCTGACAATCTGACAAATGATTTTTTTCAAAATAGTGCAATCAAAGGCGATTTCAGGTATCAGTTTAGTGATAAGATAGATGTAGTAGTCAATGGCCACCAAATAGTAGTCGGGGAAAACTTCGGGGACTATCTTTATGAAGCGACAGCTGATGTGGTTATGAGCCAGAAAATAGGTAAGGTTACCTTAGGTGCTTATACACAGAACAAGTCGCCGGAGATGGTGTTTACGCGGATGAATTATACCTATCACCAGTGGCTGCACAACGATCTCAATAAAACGAAAACCCAAAACTTATCTTTTCGCTATAAGAATGACAAATTGGGTTTTTCAGGAAAGGCTGAATATTTTCTAATTAATAATTATTTGTATTTTAAAGAACTACCTAATCCAAGTGATAATGAAAGATTGGAGAAGGTTATTGAACCCTCGCAGTCTGGTAATCTAAATTTGCTCAAAGTTACCGTAGGACAGAATTTTAAGTTTGGAAAGTTTAATATGGATAATAGGGTCGTCTACCAGAAATCAGATCAGATGGACGTGTTGTCTACCCCTGAACTGTACACTTGGCATAGCTTCTATTATGAAGATATCTGGTTTGACAAGGTGCTAGATTTTGCTATTGGGTTGGATGGCAGGTTCAACACGCCTTTTAAAGCTCCTAGCTATGCGATCAACGCCAACCAGTTTTATAATAGCGATGTGGATATTGCGTTTTCCTCCTATCCTATTTTGGATGCTTGGTTTACCACAAACATTCAGCGCGTCAATCTATTTATAAGCTATAATTTTGTCAATCAACACCTATATCCTAAAGGGTATTATACCGTGAGACGTTATCCCATGAATCCGGCAAATTTTAGATTTGGCGTGTCTTGGAAATTCTATGATTAAGTTATATACTTGTTTTTAAGTGGCTTGTGTCCCATGTCAAAAAAAGTTATTGATTTTTTTTTGAAACTCAAAATTAAGAGATATATTTGCACACGCAAACGCCATAGGAGGCTTTAACGCGTACAAAGGGAGAATTAGCTCAGCTGGTTCAGAGCACCTGCCTTACAAGCAGGGGGTCACTGGTTCGAACCCAGTATTCTCCACCACATACAAAGGAGGCTTAGCTCAGCTGGTTCAGAGCACCTGCCTTACAAGCAGGGGGTCACTGGTTCGAACCCAGTAGCCTCCACAGCAGAAAGCATCAACAATTGTTGATGCTTTTGCATTTAATTGCCCTATAAGTCAACGTTTTAATATAGATTTCAAGGATCCGTCAAGAGTAATTTATGTAGAGAACTGTAATTCTTACTTCTTCCATTAAAACAAAAAACGGATCAAACGGAATCCTTGGAGGCGATAGTATCGAAATCAAATCCAGCCCTTTTCATGGAGCGTTTGGCCACATCCAGTGCGTAAGAGGCTTCATTGAACGGGTGGACAGGTACAGGTGTGATATTTTTCAGGTTTTCAAGGATCTGTCCGGTCTCCTGTCGGGTCAGTTTCTCACAGGCCTCATACATACCGCCCTGCTGCTCCTCCAATATATCATGTTGTTCCAGGATATGGTCAATCACTTTTATTACTTGTGGGCTTGGAAAACAAACCACCAAGGAAGTCAGGGCACCATGGTCCAATCGTAGTTTTGCCTGTAAAGGAAGAGGGTCATCGCCATTTGCTTTTTGGGCAGCCACGAAAAGGATTTTTTCTTCCATTTTTATATGCGTCAGTAGGCCGACCCTAAATTCATGGTATTCTTTCAGAACCACGTTGTTTTTATCTTCTGTTGCTTTAGCAAAGATTGTTTCAAGACGTCTGTGGTCCTCAGTGAAAAAGTCATAGAGGACACGGCTTTGTTTCAAATTCATATTATCATCTTAACTTCAGTTTTTAACTTTAACTACCCTGACTTTCCAGTCTTCAGGACCTTTTTCGAGGTACTCCCATCTAAAAGGCTCCTTGCTTTCTGCTTCCATTTGATAATACAAGGGCTTGGGGTCGTGATCGTTTATAAACTCAAACGCTTCGCCGGCCCGGATATCAGCAAATGCCTTATAAAACATCTCATGCCTTTCTGTCGGGGGGAAAGGCCGCAAGTCAAACTCATTTACGACAGAAAAGCCATCGTCACCCAATCCGCTATTATCCTGTTTGGTGATATGGATCACAAATTCCTCATCACTTTTCTTTTTGTAGATCCATTTGTGTTTACCCTCAAACTTATTGATAAAAATTTCGTGTATTTCGATCGGATCCTCATCAGAAATCAATTCCATCGCGGTGTTCTCTTCCATCATCCCATACCTATGAAAAACAATTTGTTTCCATTCTTTTTTGTCCGCTTTTCTTAAATCGAGCAAAGTCGAAATACCATCAAACTCGATACCTTTAGATTCTTCCAGACGGGTTACTTTTACCTTCCATTCCCTTCCTCCGCGGTTCAGGTAATCCCAACCCACGACATCCCCATATATGGAGCGAAACTCATAAAATAGAGGGATGGGGTCGTGGTCGTTTATAAAAGTAAAGCTCTCATCTACCGGTAGCTCTTTGAAAAGATTGATTAATAACTGGTGTCTCTGGATCGGAACCAATACCCGAACATCCAATTCTCCGTGTATGTTTTTTTCTAATGTCATTTGTATAAAGTTTAATATTTGAAATTCTACTCCACTCATCCGGGTTTAACCGATCAGGTGAGCCAGTCCGTTGGTGACAGCATTACAAAGGCACCGAACTTTATTTCCTCTAAAAATTTTCTCCATCAATTCCCTTGCGATCTTGTATTCATCGTGGATCGGGCAAGGGTGGGAGGCTGAACATTCGCTCAGGCCCAGTCCACATTCGTTAAAAACACCGTCCCCTTCAACCGCCTCCACGATATTGATAATAGGTTGTTCCTGTTGTTCTTCATTCAGATAAAAACCACCGTAAGGTCCCTTGAGGCTATTGATTATTTTTTTTCGGGCCAATAGCTGTAATATTTTTCCGACTGTATGTTCACTGGCACCGATGCTGCTGGATATTTCTTTGATGTTGGCTTTTTCGCCGTCTTCACTTTTTCTTGATAGATAAATGACAGCTTTAATGGCAGTTTTACAAGTTAAGCTCAGCATATTGTTTGTTTATTGTCCTAAGTTTATCGCCCCAAATATATCTTTCCTTCGGGAGAAATCATGCTAAAATTCCATGCTGGTTCAAAAGTCAGGTTGACGGTTACTTCCCAACCTGGGAATGATTTGCCCAGAGAATTACGCGTATCTGTCGTAATCGCATCGCCCATAGGGCAGAATTGGGTGGTCAGGGTCATGATGCACACCAGTTTATTATCTGTTTCATCAAAATACAATTCATAGACAAGTCCCAGATCCACGATGTTCAACCCAATTTCAGGGTCATACACATCATATAGATCCTGCAATGCGTGATTACATTTTTCGTTGTTGTTTGTTTTGATATTCATAGTGTTTTTGATTTATGGCCGGCGGTAATCATCACATTATAGACATATAATATAGCTGCAATGAGTAATCCTAGTGCACCTGCTTTTAAAACGATCTGGTTCAGGATGATAATACCGAGGATAAATAGGATAAAACCTCCAAGATAGCTGTACAACATGATTCTGTAGATACCATCACTGAAGATTTCTTTGGGTGTCGGTGTTCTCCCTTTATGTGCTTTGTTATGATAAACCTTGTTCCAGATAATAAAGGGCATCGTTTTGAAAGTCATGCCGAGAATGATGGCGGTAATCCAACCAAAGAAGATGCAGAAGCCATAGATCATCGCAATGCGGGGAAATTGCCCCTGGGGCAAAAAAGCCAATGCGATAATCAACGCAACAAAAGGCAAGAGCATCTGGACGACCGAGATCAACGAAGTTTTCACCTGCTGGTCTACATTTTTTCTGATCCGAACCTTATATGCCTTATAACAATGTCTGCCGAATAATAAAATAGCGGTCAACCCCATGATGATTGGGATATAAAACAATAGGGCGGAAAAACCGTAAAAATATAATATAGAGAAGCTAATCAGGGCACTATTCAGTAACGCAAAAATCAACCATAATATTTTGTCATTTGTATATTTAGAAATCAAAAACATGGGTATCAATCTCGAACCCACACCGATTACCATCAACACAAACCAACCTACAATCCCCAGATGTGCATGGATGGATAAATAATCCACTGAATTTCTGGACAGTATTGATATGCGGAAATTCAGCACCAACAGCAGGCCAAAAAACGTAGTTGTGAATAACCACAACGTAGCTGTGATCACATACCATGCGTGTACGTTCCTCCGATTGCTTTTGAAGGAGCTGCCCAGGACATTGGCGAGGTAACAGATCACACCGATATTGATCAGTATAGCACCGATCTGTAGGGGTAATCCCATGTCAAAGACATAGAAACCATAGATCAAAAGGGGGATACCGACAGCTGTAAAACCAAAGGTCAGGTAAGCTAACGGGTCGCTGTCCAATTTGCCTTCCACCAGCACAGGCAGGAGCTGATGGGATGCCCCAAAGATGATCATCGTACCCCAAGCCAATGCCATGGTATGCGTAATGGCTAATATATATGGATTAAAATAATGTGCCCCGACGGCCTCGGTACTGAAGAGCAGTAGGATCGTGCCTAAGAGAAAACCCAGGGCGGCATAAACATAAAATGGCAACACCACTTTATAATTGGTTGTTTTCTGCAATCCACCGATAAGAGGAGATATCATAGGAAAGTCATTTATTTTTGAATATCAACAGATAAACTTCACCATCCTTTACTTCCCTTATCCGGTAATCAAACACCCGTTCTTTCAGTTCTGTAAGGAGAAATACGGGAATTCTTTTGTGATGGACATATAAGGCTTTCCCCGGCGGTAAAAGCTCAAGGTTCTCTAAAATGGTCATCATCGGCATAGGCATTTCCAAATGGCGGACATCTATTTCTATCAGGTTGTCTTCATATTGCTTTAACAAAATTTCCCAATCCCCTGATGTCGATATGTCTTCTTCTCCGATGTTGATTTCTTCTTTTGAGCTATCCTCTACCACTATTTTATAAAAATAGGTTTCGATCGTATCCGGGTCAATGAAATTGACATAAGTCTGAAAGCCTTGCTTTTCCAATAATTTGATCAATGGAACGGGCTCAAAATTGTTGATGATCACCAAAACTTCTCCTGGATTCAGTGATTTTACCTTTTGCTGTATGGACTTCAGCGGATCGTTCCCCTCGGCCAGCATGGCACGTACATCAAAATTGATCAATCGATCCGGTTGTATGTTTTGTAAATATTCAGGCTTCGGATTGGTTTCCGGAGCTGTATCTTTCTGAGAGACCGCCCCGGAATGGTCCGTTTCAAAACCAAGGGGTGCCAAAGCCTTAAAAAAATCTTTAGGCTGACATCCACCGATTTTTGATGCCATGGCAATTGTTGTCCTTCCTGCCATTAACGCCCTTAAAACAGGGTTTCTAAGTTTTTTGAAATCCGGACTAAGCGTTACAATGGTTTCCAGTGCATCGGGATGATGTTTCAACAATGCCGCAATTTTGGTTCGTTCATTGATCAACATATTCATTTCAATAAATTTTACGGATTATTTACTTGCTTTCATCATCTTTCTTGCTGACCCGAATGTCCCAACATTCAGGTTCTTGCTGTAGATATTCCCAGATAAAGATATCACCATACATAGACTGTAGTTGATGGTAAACAGGTTTAGGGTCATGGTTGTTATGGATGATAAAGGTCTCTCCGGGCTTCAGGGTTTCAAACACTTTGAAAATCAACGCGTGCTTTTGCTGCGGTTCAACCGCCGGGATATTCAGGATAACTTCATCTTCTTTTTCCGTTGGAACAATGGGAACCTGTCTAGTTACCTTGATATCCCACCATTCCGGGCCTTTTTGTATATATTCCCAAGAAAAAATATTCCCTCGCAGGTTCACCAATTGATAGTAAACAGGCAATGGGTCATGATTGTTATGGATAATCAGATGTTCGCCTTCCTTTAATGTGTTGAATACATTGAATATGGTCTGATGCCTTAATTTAGGTTCGAGTTCCTGAACATTGATGATGTTTTCGTTAGCTGTTTGCATGTGTATAAAATTTTAATAAGTTCCCAACATGAAACAAATATAAATAATAATTTTTATATAAAAGTATTAAAGTACTTTAATACTTTTATAACGGTGCGAAAATATTACTGATAGTACCATGGCGTGGTGTGTGCTTTGGATTCGCTGAAATGGAAATAGTAAACTAAAGCGATAAGACCACTTTGTATCCTTTCATAAAGCTGAAAACAAGGCCGAAAGAAAACCTATAATTGTTGATGCTTTTGCATTTAATCTATGTGAGGTAAACTGCGTTTTTTATCCCAGTTCCTTTAATTCACCGACCAATTTCGTAATCGTTTGCTTAGCATCACCGAAGAGCATTAAGCAATTATCCGTCCCGAATAATTCATTTTCGATACCAGCATATCCTTTCCCCATACTTCTTTTGCTGACAATGACTGTACGTGCTTTTTCGACATTCAATACCGGCATACCGAAAATCGGGCTATCAGGATTCGTTTTTGCAGCAGGATTTACGACGTCATTGGCCCCTACCACAAATACAAGATCCGTATTAGCGAAGTCATCGTTTATTTCGTCCATCTCGATTAGTTTGTCATAGGAGATATTGGCTTCTGCCAACAATACATTCATGTGTCCAGGCATTCTACCCGCTACGGGGTGGATCGCAAAGCGAACATTTATACCTTTTTTCTCACAGAGTTCACTTAGTTCACGAATGGTATGTTGGGCCTGTGCTACCGCCATGCCATAGCCCGGAACAATAATCAGAGAAGACACCGAATCAAATATTTGGGCAGCTTCCTCAACACCGACCTCTTTAACAGTAATTTGAGGGCCGTCGACCTGACCTCCTCCAGCTGTTGTTTGGCCAAAGCCGCCAAGAAGTACGTTGGTCAACGAGCGATTCATCGCTTTACACATAATTTGGGTAAGGATAATACCCGATGCACCTACCAGTGCTCCCGACACGATGAGCACATTGTTGTTGAGTACGAACCCCGTAGCACAGGCAGCCATCCCTGAATATGAGTTTAACAACGAGATTACCACAGGCATATCGGCTCCCCCGATAGGGATAACCACCAAGACACCTAGTATCAGTGCAATTACTCCCAAAATAATTATGTAATTGGGGTTAGAAAAGTCTGTCAGGGCAAAAACCGTAATTCCGATAGACAGGACCAACAGGGCCAAGTTGATGAGATGCTGGCCACTGAAAACGATAGCACGTCCCGATATATTCCCACTAAGCTTCATAAAGGCAATAAGTGATCCTGTAAACGTGATTCCGCCGATAAGAATACTTAAGGCGACACTAACTCCTGTTATATAATCTACATCCAAGCCTCTTTCTTGTGTGTTTAACCAAAAATCAGACAAGGCGACAGCGAGCGATGCCAATCCTCCAAAACCATTAAATAGAGCCACCATTTCGGGGACTTTCGTCATTTGTACTTTATAGGCGATAACAAGTCCTATGCCAGATCCAATGACAACACATAGCAGTATATCGGTCAAGCTAATAGCTTCGACCTGGATAACGGTCGCCAGGATAGCGATAAACATACCGACGGAAGAGACAACATTTCCTTTGCGGGCAGTTTTAGTACGACCCAACATTTTAATGCCCACGATGAAGAGTACAGAGGCAAGTAAATACGAAATTTGTATAACGATATTCATTTTTTCTTGAGGTAATGTGAGTGGATTAAAGAGTAGAATGCTTTATTTTTTCTTGAACATTTTCAGCATTCTGTCGGTTACTGCGTAGCCGCCTACAACATTAATTGTGGCTAGAATAAGTGCGGCCATTCCAAGCCATTTGCTGACAGAAAGGTATCCTAGCTCATTACATGCGAGGATTGCCCCTACTATTGTAATGCCCGATATCGCATTAGACCCCGACATGAGAGGTGTGTGAAGGGTAGGGGGTATCTTATTTATTAATTCAAAGCCAAGATAACTGGCCAATATTAATATATAAAGCAGGAAAATAAAAGTTTCAGCAGCCATAGCTTAGAGTTTAAGTTATTATTTAGATAAAATAGATTGTGTAAGTTCGTGAACCAATGCGCCTTTATGGGTTATCAGAGAGCCTTTTGTAATATCTTCCTCCATTTCCCACTTAAATCCTTCCTTGGTCGCTAGATGAAGTAAGAGTGCACTCAGGTTGGTCGCGTACAATTGGCTTGCATTGATTGGCAATAACGATGGGATATTGGCTTCTCCGATAATTGTTACACCATGCTTTTCTATAGTCTTATTGAATTCGGACAATTCGCAGTTGCCACCTGATTCGACGGCCATATCAACAATTACCGAACCGGTTTTCATGGATTTAACCATTTCTTCGGTTACTAAGACAGGGGATTTTTTACCAATTACCAGCGCTGTTGTGATGACTAAATCAGCATCTTTGATTTTATCTTTGATCAGTTGTTGTTGCTTGGCCAGAAATTCTTGTGAAACTTCTTTCGCATAACCTCCTTCAGTTTTAACCTCTTCGGTTGTATCGACAACAAGAAAACGGCCACCTAAAGATTCGACCTGTTCTTTTGTCTCGGGACGTACATCAGAAACTTCAACCACAGCGCCAAGACGTTTCGACGTTGCGATCGCTTGGAGTCCTGCAACTCCTGCTCCAAAAATAAGCACCTTCGCAGGCGTGATTGTACCTGCCGCAGTCATCATGAGGGGGAAGATTTTACCCAAGGCATTCGCCCCCATAATCACGGCTTTGTAGCCCGCCAGATTTGCCTGAGAGCTTAAAGCGTCCATCTTCTGGGCGCGAGATATCCGTGGTACTGCATCCATGGCGAAAGCTGTTATTTGACGTGTGTTGAACACGTCTAGAAGTTCAGGCTGTGTATACGCGTACAATAGTGAAATGCTTACCGCATTATTTTTAAATTGTGAAGCTTCCTCTACCGTTGGCGCATTGACTTTGGCAATGATATCGGCATTATAAATTTCCGGTTTTGTAACGATAGTCGCGCCGGCATGTTTATAATCGTCGTCCGAGAAGTTGGATCCTAGTCCGGCACCGCTCTCTATTTGAATACGAAATTCCTTCTTGATGAGAAGTTTAACTATTTCAGGACTGAGCGCAACACGCCGTTCATTTGCTTTAGTTTCTTTAAGTACGCCTAAGATCATTGTCTTTTTAAGATTATAATTTATTATACCAAGCGAGTTGTATCTAAATTGTCGCAATTGACAAATTTAGAATTTTAATTAATATGCTTGCACCAAAATGCAAAATTAAATGAAATTACGATTGTTTATTGGCAATTTTAATGCAAAATTCATGTTTATATGGATGTCTTGTGGTTGATTTGTTATAGATAACTTCATTTTCGCTATATTTATACTCTTCGCTTGGTTATGATACGTCCTATTTTGAAAAAAGGGAAAGAAGTAAGCAACGTTAAATTTTATTTATTTTCATGGAAATCAATGATGTAAAAATATCGCGCAAAAAGCCCATTTATCCGGTGGGAAGAGGATTGTCCAAATATTTAAAAATATATCAACGGGATTCCAAACTTCCCATCTCTTACTTTGAGTTGTTAAACTTTCAAGAGACCGTTCCTGTGATCGATAAATTCGGTAACGATACACTCTGGGAAACGCCATTATATCCACCTTATCTGCAAGGCCGATTGTATGATGGGTTAAAAATAATATATGCGAAGCTAAAAGCCTCAGGTAATACGCGAATCGTACAACACAAAATAATTGACCGTATAGAATACTGTGCTTTTGGGAATACACGACCTTTTCGAGTGCGCATTATCAATCAGCTAAATGATGTGTATGATTATTTTTATATCAAACAGGCTGATGCTTCTCGTATATATGGCTTAGAGTTGGAAGAGATCTTATCGCCTAACCAAGTGAATTATATTTATGATACGACCACCTTGGTGGAGGAGCATATTGTTGGGATTCCTGGGGATGTATTTAGCCAGCAAAGCATGTACACCTTAGAATATAACCAGACCAGGATTGCGAAAGAGTTTGTAAAATTCAACGAACGATGCATCATCTCTTTACTGGGAGATATGCGGGCCTATAACTTTGTAATGCAGATTACGGCAGACTTTGATGATTTTCAATTCCGTATCCGCGCGATCGATTTCGATCAACAGTTTTACGAAGGCAATCCAAAAGTATATATGCCCCAGTTTTTCAAAGAGAATTATCCCTATGTAAAGCTCTGCATGGAGCATCTAAATGAGAAAACTGTCTCCCAATATCAACAGGAGGAACGTTCGTCCATCGTGCATCGTGTTCGTAGCGAACGCCACCGCATAAAGGACCTTCGGGATGCTTCCCAAACCCAACAGTTGTCAACAGAAGAAAATATCCAACAGCTTCGTGAGGGTTATGCCGAGTTTTTTAATAATGAAGCCTATTATCGGTGTAAATCCATGACTGATATCGTCGAGCTAAATGTCAAGAATGTTATTCGACAGGTGCGGATCTAACGAATACGATTCTGGTTATCTTTGACGAATGCAGACCAACCGGAGTAACCTTTAGCACTTAAAGTGGTCTTTTGCTGGAAAGCATGGCATACAGCCACAGCCAATCCATCTGTTGCATCCAAAAATTCGGGTGTCTCCTTGAAGTTTAACAAGTTTTGTAGCATGGCTGCTACCTGTTCTTTGCTCGCGCTGCCACTGCCTGTTACGGACTGTTTTATTTTACGTGGCGAATATTCGAATATCGGTATATCTACGTTCAATGCAGCGGCCATTGCAACCCCCTGAGCTCTTCCTAATTTAAGCATAACCTGGATGTTTTTGCCATAAAAAGGGGCTTCTAGGGCCACACAGTCTGGGGCATACTCTTCCATCAGTGCAGATGTTTTTTTAAAGATGCGTTGGAGCTTTAGGGCGTGATCGTCTAAATGTCCCATCTTGATAACCCCCATACTAATCAAAGAAATTTTGTTGCCTTGTTCTTTGATGACACCATAGCCAAGCACGACCGTTCCAGGGTCAATACCCAAGATGATCCGCTCTTTTGCTTTTTCTTTCTGCATAGTACAATATTACGAAAACGCAAGGGTATTTAAGTGGCCGAAGGTAAAGTATAGTGGATGAACTGCCAAAAATTTAGTAACATTGTGCGCAAAATCTGCTCGATTGACAACAGCACAAAAAAAATACCTTGGAATTGCGATCAAACTATTGGTGTTTGGTCTGGCAACCTACTATATTGTCGTGAAAACCACAGATAGGGGCAATTTGGATAAGTTTGAAACCTTAGTCCATGGGTTAGAGCATCAATCAGTTGTGCTGACCCTCTCCCTCGTTGTCTTCCTGATGTTTGTTAATTGGCTTTTGGAAGTGGTCAAGTGGCAGTATCTTTCCAGACGGATCGAAAAGATTTCATTCTGGAAAGCGTTTCAGTCGGTATTTTGTGGCTTGACTTGGGCCATTTTCACTCCCAATCGCTTAGGTGAATATGGGGGGCGTGTCTTATTTTTGAAGCCAGAAAATCGGGCAAAAGGAGCTGTGGCTATGGGTGTGGGATTATTTGCTCAGCTGGTCTTAACCAGTATAGCTGGCTCTTTGAGTATCGCTTGGTTTGTGTGTGAATTTTTGGATCCACCACTATCCGTACAATTTGGTGTTTGGCTCTTAGCCACATTGTATGCAGCAGGGTTTTTAGTGCTTTATTTCAATGTCAGTTGGTTTGACGTGTTGGTAGGTAAGGTGCGATGGTTGAAAAAAATAGAGCCTTTTTTTGCCATTTTGGAGGATTATAAAGCTAAAGAGTTAGCAGTCGTACTATTCAATTCGTTCGCTCGGTTTGTTATTTTCACGTCACAGTACATTATCCTCATGGAGGCGATGTTGCCCGATCTGCCCTTCGTGCCGATGGCTTTAATGATTTTTATTCTATTTTTTGTGCAATCGGCTTTACCTACATTAGATATCTTTGATTTCAGCGTAAGAAGTTTTGTAGCGAGTAATTTATATAGTTACATCACAACACAGGAAATTGCTGTCATGGCAATCGTATCGTGCATTTGGTTTGTAAATCTGATTTTACCTGCTATTTTTGGGGCTGTTTTTGTTTTTAAAATTAACTTTTTTGGTGATTCTAAGTCTTAAAATTATAGTCGTCATATTGACATTGGTCTATACCCTATTGGTGCTATATATGCGTAAAGGGTGGAACAGGCTTGGCATATCACGTATTTTGTCGGCTCCTACGAGAAGTGTGGCTGTCATCATTGCAGCCAGGAATGAGGAGGAAAATATCGGCAGGACGATTGAATGTCTTTTGAACCAAGATTTTCCTAAACATTTACTCGAGATTATCATTGTGGATGATCATTCTGACGATCGTACTTCGGAAATTGTCGGGTCATATGCCGAACATGATGTGCGACTTATCCAATGGAACGATTCCGACAAGCTCAATTCGTATAAGAAGAAAGCTATTTCGAAAGCTATTGAGACCTGTAAGAGCGAAATCATCGTCACAACAGATGCGGATTGCAGAATGGGAACCCAGTGGTTACGGACGGTTGTGGGCTATTTTGAACAACAGGATCTTTACTTATTATCTTCTCCAGTTGTTTATTCCGAGGAAAGGAGCTTTTTCGAACGGTTGCAAACCTTAGAGTTTCTCTACCTTATCGGTCTTGGGGCTGCTGGTATAGGTAATCGACATCCGACAACCTGCAACGGAGCCAATTTGGCTTACCGTAAAGATATATTTTTTGCCTTGGAAGGTTTCAATGGTATAGATGATCTAGCTTCGGGAGATGATGAGCTTTTTTTACATAAAGTTGCCGAAAAGTATGCGGGGCGGATAGGTTTTTGTAAGTCGAGGGATGCTGTTGTTTATACAGATGCCAAGGTCGATATGAAAGCTTTTATCAGCCAGCGTAAGCGCTGGGCCTCAAAGAGCACCCGATACAAAAATAAGGCTGTTGTTACTTTAGGGATACTTATCTGGTTGTACAACTTGGCTTTATTAGGAACGTTTATCTTTGGTGTTTTTGTATCATCGTCGTATTTGACGCTGTTCGCTATTTCCTTGGTGATCAAGATGGGGGTAGAATTTATCTTTCTTAAGCCCTTGGTTGCCTTTGCGAACAGAAGGGAGTTGCTTCAATACCTTCCGCTGTTGACGCCTCTTCACGTTGTATACTTGGTGTATATAGGTTTCCTTGGTAATATTGGAAAATACGATTGGAAGGGCCGTCAGGTAAAATAGCGATTATTGATTTACCTTTGCCCGGATAGCTTCTTCCGCGCGTTTGACGATATCTTCAGGGGTTCTGTCCACAGTGTCAACGGGTTCGAGAACTTCCCAGGTCATGCGTACAAAAGGCTGAAGCGGAAATAAGCCATAGCGCACCATCTCATAGTTATTGATGGCAATTGGTACCACTAGCGCGTCTGGATTTTTCTTCAACAAGGTCGCAATCCCCCCTACGTGGAAACTCTTCATCTTTCCATCTTTAGCACGGGTGCCTTCGGGAAATATAAATGCCGACCAATGTTTGTTTTTCATGTTATTGGCCAACTTCAGGATTTCCGAAATAGATTGTTTCGGATCTTTGCGGTCAATATTGGCGGCTCCTCCATGTATCAGGTTAAATGATATGCTCGGTATACGGGCTTTTGCCAGTTCGATTTTAGAGATAAACTTGCCGTGAAAGCGACGTAAGAAGTAAATCAATGGTGGAATATCAAATGTGCTTTGATGATTGGCAACAAAAATAATAGGCGTGTCGAGCGGGATATTTTTATTATCGATAAACTTAATACTATTAAACAAGGTATAGTTGCACGCGGTCAAAAAGAAATTTAATATATCGACACTTTTCTTGTGTGCTTTATACCCACCTAGTCGTAGGGCTAGCCATTGGATAGGATGGAAAATCAATAAGGCGAGCAAAAAACAGCCATAAAATAGGGGGGTAAGGATGAATCCAAAAAATTTTCTCATTCTTTTATTTTAACGCTACAAACTTAAATAAAGTTGCTTTTATATGCAATTGTTGTTTCCCTCTTAGGGTGTCGTATTCGATACCGGTAATACCTTGCCATTGTAATATTTACTGCCATTTTGCGCAAATTCAGCGATGTATCTGCCCATTTCGAAAGCGAGTGTACCGGCTTCTACACCTGGGAAAGCTACCTCGAACATTTCCGTCTGTGATGAACCTAATGCCAGGCAGTTTACCTTGATCCCCTTGTCTTTAAACTCTTCAGCAAGGCATTCGGTCAGTATGGCCAAGGCTCCCTTGCTTGCCGAATAGGCGCTTAGTCCGGGAAACTTGACAGACCCTTGAAAGCCTCCCATACTGCTGATATTGACGATATGCCCTCCTTCTTTCATCAGGGGGGCGATGTGTTGGATCATATTGACATGACCGAGCACGTTCGTTTGAAACATCGTAGCGAATTCTTCTGCCGATGTTTCTAAGAACGGTTTGTGTACTAATGCACCGGCATTATTGATCAGAATGTCCACCTTATCAAATTTGGACTTTATAAAGGGAACCAATGAATCGGGGTAATTGTCGTAGACAATGTCAAATTGAGCAGGGTACAGTTTGCCGCCGTCATGATTCAAGGAGGAAGCTATTTCATGCAACTTGCGCAGCTTGTCAGCTGAACGGGCCAATGCGATGACCTGATTATCCTTATTCGCGGTCAAATCCAAAACGGCTTCGAAGCCTATACCACTACTTGCTCCTGTAACGATGATGTTTACCATTATTCCTCTTCTTTTAAAGTATCTTTCTCAATTTCCTGTTCGACCTCTGCCACTGTTGGTAATCGATCCGCACCTAGTCGTTGTGGTCTAAAGATATAATATATTCCCGATGAAGCCACAGTAAGGGAAATCACATTAAAAAATAAGCTAACGAGTACAGCGGTGTGTTCGTCTATTTGAAAATAATTGGCCCCATAAATCATAACTAGCTCGCGGAGTCCGAAACCGCCTCCTATCGAAGGGATAATGGCGACAATGGTAGACAGCAGAAATACCAATAGATAGGGGGAGAATTTGCCGTCAAAATTTAAAGAATAGAGGATTAATATCGCTGCCATAACCTGAAATCCTTGAACCGCCAGGGCTTTGATATGTGTCCGGACAAATATCCTAACGAATTGTTTAAACAATAAATGCAGAAAAAAATAGTACGTTATCGTACCTATCACCGCAACAGTGATCGTTATAGTATTGGGAATCGCCAACCGAGGCATAAAGACGACCAACATACAGGTGATGATAGCTAACGCCCACAGGCCGCTCAATCGATCAAAGAAAACCGCCCCCAAAACTTTTCTGCCGGAGATTTGATGATTTTTCTTGAGAAAATATATCTTATATCCATCACCGCCTATGCCGCCGGGTAAAAAATAATTGTATAAGAGTCCGAGTTGATAGAGCCTTAAGTTGTATCGTTCGGTTAATTGTAGATGGATGGCTTTAAAAAAACTGTTAAGCCGGGAAGAGGCGATGAGCTGTGATGTCATATAGCTGCAAAGTGCTAATCCCAGAAAGAGCCAATTACAGTCTACTAAAGCATAACGTAACTCAGAAAGATCAATTTTTTTAGAAACCCAATAGAAAGCTGCAAGCGTAATAATGGATTTTAGGATATTCTTAGCAATATTTGTTAGCTTTTTCTTATTCATACATTCGGATGCCCGTCAAAAGTACACATTATCTAATAATAACGGATAAGGTCGGTTCTACAATAGCACAAAAAATTTCATTTACTTGTGGTATGATTTTTGGATGTCATGGTCAGAAGATAGTAAGTTTTATATCTTTGCAAAGATACACGAATTCAAGACTTATAAAATTATATACTATGCGTAAACATATTCTTTCTTTTGTATCGCTATTGGCGGTAGTAGTGTTAGCGGCATCCTGCGGTGCCCAGAAAAAAGGTTCTTCCAGTTCCAGTACAGCATCGGGTCCTTCAGCGGCTCAGTGGAAATCTGGAATAAAAGGGACATGGGTGTTAACCTCGGTCACCCGCGAAGATATTCCTGCTGCATATACCGTAAAGAATATTTTTGATGAAGCTCCTGTAGATTGTTTTATTGGCAGTCTATGGAATTTACCCGGGGGCAATTATAAAGGAAGCATCACATTCAATACGGAAGGACAGCTTTGTGCTAACGGAGCAGTGAGGACCATCATATGGGATGTCTATAATCCTAAAAATACAGGAGAAGAGCCTCAATTCCAGTTCAAGAAATTGTATGCAGGAGATAAGGCATCCAATGTAACAAGCGGGTATCGTATGGATCTTTCCTATGCGAATGAAGAATCTCTAGTCATGAAAATGCCTATTCCTTTAGATAATGGTGCTACAGGTTATCTGGTGTTTAATTTTTCTAAGGCCAACTAATAATAGTAAAATATGGGGGTCAAAAAGGGTAACACTAATTAAATTACGCTTTTTTTGACTCCCATATTTATTTTGTCTGTTCTAATGCTTGAACAATATCTTGGATAATATCTTCTTGATCCTCCAGGCCTACTGATAACCGGATTGTGCCTGGTCTGATACCTAAAAGTATGCGCTCGTCTTCCCGTAGCTTCGAGTGTGTGGTCGAAGCTGGGTGGGTAGCTATCGATCGTGTGTCTCCTAGATTGGATGTGTATTTAATCATTTCCAACGCATCGATAAACCGAAAAGCTCTTTCTTGATCTCCTTTGACTTCAAAAGTTACAATGCCGCCACCCGCTTTCATCTGTTTTTTAGCTAACTCATATTGGGGATGGGAGGGTAAAAAGGGATACTTAACATCCAATATTTCATCATGCTGTTCTAAAGCAGTTGCCAATGCTAGTGCATTGGAGCAATGACGATCCATGCGAAGGTTTAATGTTTCTAAACTCTTAGACAGTATCCATGCATTAAAAGGAGACATGGCTGGCCCTGTGTGTCGGATAAAAAACATCATTTTATCCATTAATTCTTTTTTTCCGACCACCACGCCACCTAACACACGCCCTTGACCATCCATATATTTGGTTGCAGAATGTACAGATAGGTCGAAGCCGTAAGGTAAAGGCTTCTGTAGATAAGGTGTCGCAAAACAGTTGTCGATGGAAAATATAATATGAGGATATTTTTCTTTAAGCCGTCCTAACTCTTCTAAATCGTACAATTCCAGACCTGGGTTAGATGGTGACTCGAGGAATACAATTTTCGTGTTAGGTTGTATAGCTTTTTCCCAATCGGTGATATCGGCTGTTTCCACATAGCTATGTGTTATTCCCCAACGAGGGAATAATTGTGTTAACAGCTGATGAGTAGAACCAAAGATCGCACGACTGGAAACAATATGATCTCCATTTTCAACAAAAGCCGCAAAAGATACAAAAACAGCAGCCATTCCCGATGAAAAAGCCAATCCAGCTTCAGCAGCCTCCATCGCACATACCCGATCGATAAATTCAGAAGTGTTCGGGTTGGCATAGCGAGAATAAACCATTCCTTCTTCCTCTTCGGCAAAAATTGCGCGCCCTTGCTCTGCACTATCAAAGATAAAACTGGAGGTTAGGTATAATGGAACGGAGTGTTCTCTTGTTGCCGACCGAGGTGCCTGCTCTCTTATTATTCGGGATTGATCTTTTTTCATGATCGACAAATTTAAGGTTTGTTTTTTGGTTAAGGGCGAAATTTTTTAAATTTTCTCCCTTTAATTTGGTGCTACCAAAGCCATTAGGATTCCACATAGATAAGCCGCATAGGTACCTATCGCATAGCTGAAGACCGATATAATAACGGCGACTGATATAAGAGAAGGGTGAAAAGCCGCAGCTGTGGCAGATGCCGAAGCAACTCCACCTACGTTACCCATGCTGCCCATCGCGAAGAAAAAGAAGGGAGCTTTGATAACTTTGGCGACGATAAAAAGCAGCAAAGCGTGGAAAGCAATCCAGATAATGCCGACGACAAACAGTAATGGGTTAGCCAAAATGGCCAGTATGTTCATCTGCATACCGATGGAGGCAATAAGGATATAAAGGAACACTGTGGCAAACTTGGAAGCTCCTGCTCCCTCATATTGCTTTGCCCGGGTAAACGAAAGCAAAATCCCAAGCAAGGTCGTGATAAGAATGAGCCAGAAAAACTTAGATGTCAGACTAAATTGTGCTAATTGGGGCGCGTTCCGTTCAATAAGTCCAGCAATCTGATCGGCCAAGAAGTGTCCGATAGCCACAGCACCGAATGCAAGTGCTAGCATGATGAAGATGTCCTTGACTTCAGGAGAGCGGACATTATTCTTTGCAATAGTATCCATGCGGTGGGTGAGTGCTTCCACCGAAGAATTGTCCGCTTTGAAATAACGGTTAAGTGTTGTTACTTTACTTGCCCCGTAAATAAGTACTGCCATCCAGCCGTACGCCACGAAGACATCTACAGCCAACGTGGCGGAAAACTCTTCGGGAGAAGGTTGGAGGATGGTATAGAGGGCGGCTTGATTGGCTCCACCGCCTATCCATGAGCCTGCGAGTGTTGCTAATGCTTTCCAAGTGTCACCCGACACGACCTCAGGAGCGAATAAGGACATGATCCATACGGCAAAAGGCCCACCTAAGATAATACCGATTGTTCCGGCAAAAAACATAATGCCGGCATTCTTCCGCATGGCCCATAACTCTTTTAAATTGAGATTCAGGGTGAAAAGTACCAGACAGGCCGGTAGCAGATAATTAGAGCTGATATGACCGATATTAGATTGTTGACCCGAGATAATGCCAAAAGAGTTGAGCAATCCTGGTAAAAAATAACACAGCAGAAGTGGGGGAATAACGGTGTAGAATTTTTGGAAGAAGGTGCTCTTAAGATTGGAGGTGTAAAACACCAAACCTAATATTCCCATAAGTATTCCGAAGACTATTGTATCATCGGTGATAAAGGTTGTGTTTGTTTCAGTAGGCATAGTTTGTAGATAAAAAGTGTTTCAAATATAAGTGTGTTTTTTGGTATCCGTATAGCTTTGCGACTATTATCCTGATCGGGAATCTAATATTAACTGAAAAAGTTGCCTAATATATGCGTGAGACATAAGCTATTTGTATTCTTTGTCTTGTCCATTGAATGTCGTGCATATATATCCTTGTAAGACGGTTATAGACGGGGATAGGGAGAAGAAGAGTGTCAAGAGGCGTGTAGTGTCATTTAACGAAAATAAAAGGTGTTTTATAGTAAGTGTGTGAGTATTTGTTGAAATTTTTACGATATTTTACATTTTCGAAGGATCGGGAACAAAGTTATATTTCTTTAAATATTATTTTTTTATCAAAATATTTGTATTTATTTCTGTATTAATATAAGAATAATTATATTTACCTATCGTTAATTATTATTAGCGATATATTCGATTTTATCAATTTATTTAATATTACATTATGAACTATTTATTGTGTTATGGGGGCAGGATCTTGTTGACCCTCATTGTTTTATTAGGATTTTCGTGTAGTAAGGATCCTATTTCCGATAAAGAAAGCGGAAAGCTATATAACTTAAATTTTAAGTTTAAAGGATTTACTTCCACGAGACAACCGTTAAAGGATACTTTTAGATCTATGGAGAAATTGGCATCTACAACCGGTGGAGCACAAGGTCAAGCAGTCGACTATCTGTATTTTTGGACTTTTAATCAGGAAACTTTGTCCCCCGACATTCGGGTGCCGTCTAATGGGCAGACTGCTATTACCTATAATCAAGGCATAACTCCGGAAAACTTTGTGAATTCAACATATACCTACGCAGGGTTTGAGGCAGGTAAGGCACTGAACTTTAAAGGTGCAGAAGAAATTATTTTTGAGATGCCTATAAAAGGTGTTCAGCAGGTTGCCAACCTGGGCTTTGATATCGGAAGTTCGAACACAGGCCCGAAAGACTTTGAATTGTATTACAGTACGGATGGTTCGGACTATGAAGTTCTCCAGCAGGTCAATCAATTTGAGTCTGCGACCGCCAATGCGAAGAATTCCTTTGTATATAGTCTGCAGGAAAAAGAAATTGCTGCTGATCGGTTGTGGATCAAGATCATTCCTAAGGCCGGAGATCGTATGGGAGGTGATGAATTTAATGCGGGTATGGGTGCTTTTCGTTTGGACAACTTCTTTCTGGAAGGTACATACGAAATGAGCCAAGCCAATCAGGTTTCGAAACTGTATTATTTTATTTATCACCGGGAAAACAACGATATCTATGAAGTGGGTGAGGTGAACGAAGAAGATCTTGCTGATTTTGAACTTCAATTACCTTTAGGTACCTATGAGGTGATGTTTGTACTCAACCAGTCGGACTTGGATTTGATACTATCGGCTAATCCGGAGGATAGACTAAGTTTATTTGTTGGTAATTATTTTTCAAACGGACAGGCGGTGGTATATGGGCTGGTCGATCAGATTGAGGTGATGCAGGATGAAAGTTTTACATTTACGTTAGAAAGATGGTATAGTCAGGTTTCCTTTGTGTTTACGGATGCCGATCTCAGCCTGGCTGATAGGGTAGTTGTCAGGGCGTTACACGAACCTTTTTATTTTGTGCCTTGGGGGCAAGCTGTGACTGATCCGATGCCAGATCATACCGAGCTTATTTTTGAGGAAGACTTTGTTTTCAATAAGCAAATTACGTTTAATCAATTTTTAGGGTCGCTGGCAGAGGCGAAGGAAGTCTCTTATCAATTAGACGTATATTCAGGCGAAAGATTACTTCGTACATTGACTGTGGACGACAACATACGGAACAACATGCAGTTAACCTTCACGGGAGAATTAATGAAGGATGTACAGGCTCAAGGTAATTTTGTTATTCATAAAAATGAGGTTTGGAATGGAACAATAGAGGCTGCTTTTTAAAGTATTATTTGGCTATTGTGGTTTGTTTTTCTTATTTTTGTCGTAAATAACTAACTAACAATTTATTACTATGAAAAAGTATTTTACTATTTTGGTAGTCATGCTGTCCATGACAATGGTTGGGTGTGACAAAGACGAGACTCCTGAAGAAAAAAATGATGCCGTAAAAGCAGCTTTGGTTGGTACTTGGGAAGTAGAGGGTATAAAAGCGGATACCTATAAAGGGACAACTAAAGTAGGAACAGATGTTGATCTTCCGGGAGAATTTCTGGAAGAGATGCCTCTTAGGGTTGCGTTTACAAAAACACAGTTGTCTCTTATATTTGAAGATCCAGAGGATAATGAATCCAATTCGTACACGGTCAACTCAGAGACTGGTGTTATCCTTCTTGCTGGAGACGAGGAGGGGATTGACGAGCTTAATTACACCCTTTCAAGCGATAAAAAAACATTGACGATATGGTTTAAACAGGATGTTGAGGAGGATGATGACATTGATTCCATGCGAATCACATTGACTCTTAAAAAGACATCGTAACTCGAAAAATCTATTCGATTGTTAATAGCTAACTTATAGGGGGCTGAAGCCAAGGTTTTCAAGCCCCCTATTTTTTACTCCATTTCCTTTTTCAGGAATCTTCCTGTTTCACTATTTTTTAGTTTGATGAGATCCTCCGGTGTTCCGGCAAAGAGCAGCTCTCCACCATTTTTACCACCTTCAGGGCCCATGTCAATAACCCAATCGGCGACTTTGATGACGTCGAGATTATGTTCGATGATTAATACCGTATTGCCTCGATCTACCAAACGGTTAATAACGCCTAATAAGACATTTACATCCTCAAAATGAAGGCCTGTGGTGGGTTCATCCAAAATATAGAACGTATTTCCGGTATCTTTCTTAGAGAGTTCCGTAGCAAGTTTGACACGTTGAGCTTCCCCACCCGACAGCGTCGTAGACGATTGTCCTAAGGTAATATAGCCAAGTCCGACATCTTGTAATGTCTTAATCTTACGGTAAATAGAAGGCATGTTTTCGAAGAACTCTACAGCCTCATCTATACTCATGTCCAATACATCAGAGATGGATTTGCCCCGATAACGAACTTCCAACGTCTCCCGATTGTAGCGTTTGCCATAACAGGTTTCACAAGGTACCTGTACGTCGGGTAGGAAGTTCATCTCGATAATTTTCATGCCTGCACCCTGACAGGTTTCACACCGTCCGCCTTTGACGTTAAATGAAAAACGCCCCGGTTTATAACCGCGGATTTTAGCTTCGGGCAGTTGGACAAATAGGGTGCGGATATCCGAAAATACACCCGTATAGGTAGAAGGGTTGGAGCGGGGAGTGCGGCCGATAGGACTCTGGTCTATTTCAATAACTTTGTCAATATTTTTCAAGCCATCTATGCTTTTGTAATGCATAGGTTTAGATTTGGCCCTGAAAAAATGATGGTTGAGAATAGGATAAAGTGTTCCCGTAATCAAGCTGGATTTTCCCGATCCAGAAACTCCAGTGACGAGTATCAATTTTCCAAGAGGAAAGTCAACTGCAATATCTTTTAGATTATTCCCGGTGGCACCCTTTAGTGATAATGTTTTGCCATTTCCTTGTCGTCGATCCTTAGGAGTGCTCACCTCTTTTCTACCATTGAGATAAGTGGCGGTAAGCGATCGGGCCTTGAGGACTTCTTGAGGTGTGCCTTGTGCGACTACCTTACCCCCATGTACCCCGGCTGCCGGTCCCATATCGATGACATAGTCCGCGCTTAAGATCATATCTTTATCGTGCTCCACGACGAGTACGGAGTTGCCAATATCTCGTAGATTTTTCAACGAACTGATTAATCGTTCGTTGTCCCGCTGGTGTAAGCCAATACTCGGTTCATCTAGGATGTAGAGCACATTGACAAGCTGAGAACCGATTTGTGTAGCTAAGCGAATACGTTGGGCTTCTCCACCCGATAGCGTCTTTGAGGACCGATCGAGTGTCAGATAGTTTAATCCTACATCTAATAGGAAACCCAGTCGTGTCCGAATTTCCTTCAGAATCTCCGTTGCAATGAGCTGTTGCCTTTCCGCTATACGAGCGTCTAGGTTTTCGAGCCATTCCATCAGTGTGGAAATGTCCATTGCAGCTAATTCGCTGATATCTTTGTCATCGATCTTAAAATGTAGAGATTCCCGTTTTAGACGCGCACCGTGGCAGGACGGACAACATATCTTGGTCCTGAAATCTTCCAAAAGAGGAGAATCGTCGCGCTGTCGACCGTGCATTTCTTCTAGCATTTTCAGAATTCCCGAGAAATTTACTCGATATTCGCGGGCTCCGTAAGCACCGTAAGAAACCGTTAATGGGATAGATTCGTCGGCGCCGAACAAAAGCATATCGATGTGTTCTTCTGGAAGCTTTTCTATCGGTGTAGTTAGTGAAAAGTCAAACTTATTTGCAACAGCTTTTAGTACGGCAAAGTTCCACGACTCACGGAAGGGCCCTAATGGTGCAATGCCTCCTTTATGGATACTGATTTTACGGTCTGGAATAACAATATTCTTGTCAATTTCAAAGATGTAGCCTAAACCGTCACATTTTGGACAAGCACCGTAAGGCGAATTGAAGGAAAATGTATTCGGTTGTGGCTCATCATATGAAATGCCTGATTCGGCATCCATCAAATACCGGCTAAAGAATTGCTCTTGCGTATTATCCCTATTACTGATTTTTATGATTCCCTTCGCAGCCTTCATAGCTTCTAGCACAGAGGTGTACAGACGTTTTCTATCCGCTAGCGAAACTTTTAATCGGTCAACTACAATTTCAATATCATGTATCTTGTAGCGGTCTACCTGCATCTTCGGCACGAGATCCAGTATTTCAGTATCTACCCGGACCTTTGTATAGCCTTGTTTGCGTATCTGCTCAAACAATTCACGGTAATGACCTTTTCGACCTTTGACTACGGGAGCAAGGATATTGACATAATCATCTTTGAAGTCTTCCAATATCCTATCTACGATCTGATCTTCTGACATACGCTGCATTTTCTTGCCCGTGACATAAGAGAAGGCATCACTGGCACGCGCATACAGTAGACGGAGAAAATCATATATTTCCGTAATAGTACCTACCGTAGATCGTGGATTTTTGCTCGTTGTCTTTTGCTCGATGGAGATTACCGGACTTAATCCGGCGATTTTGTCCACATCAGGGCGCTCTAGACCACCTAGAAATTGCCGGCTATAGGCCGAAAAAGTTTCCATATAGCGGCGTTGGCCTTCGGCATAGATTGTGTCAAAGGCTAGAGACGATTTACCCGACCCACTTAAACCTGTAATCACGACAAGTTGATTTCTAGGAAAGGATACGTCTATATTTTTGAGATTATGAACACGGGCACCGAAAACTTCTACTTCTTGCTGATCTACTAAATCTACTGCTTTTGTCTTAGCCATGGGAACATTAATTTTTAGCAACTTGCAAAGTTACTGAAATAATACGGGATTTGTAAGACTGGCAGGTCTCCAAAAACCGGCCAAGTCTCTTTCTAAAAGGTTTTTATTCCTTGAGTTGTATTTATAAAAAGACTTATTTAATTTCGGATAGTTATAACATAAATCAGAATCGGTTGATCGATGCCGTAAAGGTTATCTTTATATTAGTAAAATATTATTAAATTCATTTTAACATCTAAAATTATCTATATAAAAAATAATTATATAGATTTGAAGAGATGTTGCTTAAGAATGGGATGACAATGAATAACTCTATATAATCAGCGTTGGCTTTTATAAAAAGCGTCTTAATTCCTAAATGTTCGAAAATAAACCCATGAATCATTCATTATTGATCAATAATTTAAGAAATGGAAAGGAAGAGGGCCTGACGGCGATTTATCACCTTTATAAGCGTCCATTGCTTTATTTTTCCTTGCAGTTTGTTGATCGGGAGACAGCAGAGGAAATAGTTTCGGATACCTTCATTAAAGTTTGGAAGCAAAGGGAGAAGTTTGATAATTTGAACAGCTTGCGAGCCTTCCTATATGTCGCAGCAAAGAACGCCTGCTTAAACCATCTGAGGAGACCTCAGGTGAAACTGAATATGGAAAGTGTCGAGGAATATGAGAATCTGCTATATGAAGATGCTGAGATACATACAAAGATCGTAGAAACTGAGCTGTTAAAACTGATTTACGAAGAAGCAGCTAAGTTACCTCAGAAACAACGAGAAGTATTTAATATGACATATTTGGAGGGGATGACTGTCGAAGAAATCAGTAAAAAACTTCAGATGAGTCCTACAGCAGTATATATCAACCGCTCGAGAGCAATGGCATTACTTCGTCGCTCGACGAAAATAAAGGACATCTTGTATTTCCTTGTTTTTTTACAACACCTGTAATATAGACATCATAAAATCCCACTTTTTCTGGACGATTTTCATTTTTAGCTAAGCTGTATATGTATTGTGCTTATTTACAGTTTGTTGTGAGTTATTTGAAAAAACTAAGAAAGATTTTATTCCAAAATGTGTTTTACAACCAAACGACAATTATAAATATATGCACGATATAGATCAGGCTGTTCGACTGTTGAAAGAATACTTAAACGGCAACATCCAAATAGACTCAAATAAAGAGTTGCGGGAGTTGTTGGACCGTTATCCAAACCTTATAGAACTGACGCGAAAACTAGAAGATGAAAATAGTTTAAAAAAGCTAATAGAAGACTATCGCATAGTAGATGATGAAGAACGTCCGGAAGCCGAAGACAGTATGCTGCAGTATATTTTGACGGAGATTAGAAAGGATTCCAAACCTTCGGTACCTGCTCGTTGGGGCTATAGAAGGATTGCTGTGGCTGCTTCCATTGCAGCACTTTTCTTCGTGATGTTCTATACACTTCGTAATCGTTTTACAGAGGATGAGTTGACATCTTTTCAAATCGCGGCAACCTTTACTCCGGGAAAGAATAAAGCTATTTTGGAAACATCCAATGGTAAACAAATGGAGTTGAGCACTCTTTATGGAGGAATTGTTGTAGGTGACCAAGTGCTTTATGAAGATGGATCCGTACTATTGGACGCAACGGCGATACAACAGAATATCCAACTGACCTTGACTACGCCGCGTGGCGGCCAATATCAAGTGTCCTTGCCAGATGGAACCAAAGTATGGCTTAATGCCGATAGTAAATTACACTATCCGAGTATCTTTCCGGATGACAACCGTATCGTGTCGTTAGAAGGGGAGGCTTATTTTGAAGTAGCTAGAGATGAGAATAAACCTTTTATTGTACAGACGGCCAAGGAGAAAGTAGAAGTACTGGGAACACATTTTAATATCAATACGTATTCGGAAGAGATGAGTTCTTCTGTCGCTTTGTTAGAAGGAAAAGTAAGAGTTTCTCTCGCTAACAGACAAAGCCAAATTCTGAGTCCTGGTCAACAAGCTATTAATAGCCATGATCGGCTGAAGATACAACCTGTCAATTTGGATGAGTGTGTGGCGTGGAAGAATGGAGAGTTTATGTTTAATAATGAAAGCCTAGGTAGTGTGATGCGCAAGCTGTCACGGTGGTATGATATAGATGTAGAGCTGACGAAGGAGGTAAGGGATATTTCGATATGGGGGTCTGTATCGCGATATGACACGTTCGACGAAGTATTACAAGTCATAAAAATGATCGATGATAATATTCAATTTAAAATCGAAGGGAGGAGGGTCAGAATTATGCGGTAAATAAAAATCTTCGATAATACGCAAGATTTGAAAAGTGCTAGAGAAGGTGGAGCTTCTCTAGCGGACGGTTCAATTCTTGAAAAATGTACTAAAGCAAATAACATTTAAAAAACTTAAACCAATCAAAGGTAATGAAAAATTACATTTTATCCTTAGGGATCGAAAAGTGGTTCCCAAGATATAAATATCTACTTATTATGAAGTTGATCGTTATACTTCTTTTGGTTGCAGTGTCTCAAATACAAGCTAGTGCACTAGCACAGGCCGTCAGCATTACAAAAAAAAATGCTCCGATTGTCGACGTCTTTCGTGAGATAAAAAAACAGACGAACTACACCGTTATCTGTAATTCTGCAATCATCAGAGAAACCCCTTCTATAGACGTAAACTTAAAGAATGTGTCCTTGGACAAAGCCTTGGAGGCAATTTTGTCACCTAGTGGATTAACCTATCAGATCAAGAAAAAGTCAATTGTGGTTTTGAGAAAGAAATCGCAGACTCTTGTCCTTTCCCAAAAAGAATCACTGCAAGACTCTTTGTTATCCATCCGTGGTCAGGTATATAATACTCAAGAACCTCCACAAGCTTTGGCTAACGTAACAGTTTCTGTGAAAGGCACGTCGAGACTAACAGTCACAGATGAATTCGGTGCTTTTGATGTACAGGCAAGGCGAGGTGAGATTTTAGTATTTTCCATGGTAGGGTTTGAAGATGAAGAAGTATTGATTTCACGCTCGATGCGTAATTTAGCAGTCTCTCTAAAAGATAAATATGATGTGCTCAATGAAGTCGTTGTGACGGGTATGTCACAACAGCAAAAGCAGCATATTGCAAGTTCCCTTTCTGTCGTCCCGGTGGAAAGCAACATTGCCGGTAAACCGATTACAACCTTATCCCAAGGTCTACAAGGGGGTGTTACAGGTATTTCGGTTTCTCAAGGTTCTGGCCTCCCCGGAGGTGATGCCGCAACGATAAAAATAAGAGGTATAACGACTCTCAACAATTCCAACCCTTTAGTGTTGGTAGATGGTGTACCTATGGATATGAATCATATTGATCCGGTCACTGTGGAGAGTGTGACCGTATTAAAGGATGCGGCGGCAGCCTCCATATATGGTTCCAGAGCGGCAAATGGTGTTATTGTTGTAACCACTAAGCGGGGTGTGCCCGGAAGACTACAGGTAGGTTATGATGGTTATTTTGGTTACCAGACTCCTACATCTCTTCCTCGTACGGTAGATGGTGCAACGTATATGGAAATGTATAATGAGGCACTTGAAAATTCGGGTAAGGCTTTTCGTTACTCCGATTTTGAGATTGAAGAGACCCGGGGTGGACAAGACCCATTGGGTTATCCAGATATCAATTGGGTAGATTTTATGATTGATAAGACATCTCCCATGAATAGTCATTCTTTATCTCTTAGTGGGGGAAACAGCCTGGCTAGATTTGCCGTAACTGGAAACTATCTGGATCAACTCGGTATGATACCGAATACAAATACAAAACGATATAATATTCGGGCGAATACAACCGTGACATTGACAGATAATTTCTTGGTCAATCTGGACTTTCTGACTATTAAAAGAAATCGTGATATGATCCATAGGGTAAATTCTAGTGGGACCTTACGTTTTATGGAGGATTTATATCGAGTTGAACCTATGACGCTACCTCGGTATCCGGATAAAAATGGCCAACGGTTTTACGGTCAATTTGCTGATATAGTCAATCCTATGGCGTATGCTGAAGTAGGGGGCGTTCGAAAAAATGAATATTCCGAATCGATGATTAATTTTCGGCCCAAGTGGACCGCTTTGCCGGGTCTAAACGTGAACGGTCATTTTACCTTTCGGATGAATAGTGATGCGTCGCGCGTTATTCGGGAAAATTTTAATCATTTTAATTATTATACCGGTGTATTATTGCGTACGTGGGGATTAGTTAGAGATGCTGACCAAGCCCGTTCCACCTATTATTTTTTAGGAGCAAATGCTGATTATACATATAACTGGGACAAACATTCCATATTTGCTATAGCAGGTTATTCCCATGAGCAGCGGAATAGTGGCAACTGGACGATCTATGCACTCCAATCCATTTTTGCAAAACTAAACTATACATTCGATAACCGTTTTTTGCTGGAAGGCACCATGCGAACGGATGGCTCTTCAAGATTTGGACCTGGAAAGAGATATGGTTATTTTCCATCTGTAGCGGTTGGATGGAATTTGCATAACGAAACTTTTTTACAAGATTCCAGATTTGTACATAATCTGAAATTGAGAGCTTCATACGGTAGTTTGGGTAATGAAAATATAGACCCTTATCTCTATCAATCCCTGCTTAATCCTACGACAGGCTTAGAAACCACACATGGTAATCCTGAAATTTCTTGGGAGAAAGTAAATATGTTGAATGTAGGAACTGATATAGGTCTTTTCTCCGATAATAGTCTAGAAATGACTATCGATTTTTATGATAAACGTACAGATGGTATCATCCTTGAACCGCAGTTGCCTTTGACCGGTGGATTTCAGGCAAAAGTGCCAGTTAACGCCGGAAAAGTAAGAAATCGAGGTTGGGAAATGTCCGTGAACTATGCAAGGCAGTTTATGAATGGAATACGTATGTCTGTACGTCCAGGCTTTTCTTATAATAAGAATGAGATTATTGATCTTCCGGGAGGGCCTTATTTTAGCGGAGACATCCGTAATCAAGAGGGCTATAGCATTGGAAGCATATTTGGATATCGGACAGCAGGGCTACTGCAAGCCAGTGATTTTGACGATATGGGCAATCCGTTGGTACCTATACGTAGCTCAGAATCTGCTCCAGGTGATATTAAATATTTAGACTTAGATTTTAACGGTCAAATTAATGAGAATGACCAAGTTATTATTGGTGATCCGACACCGAAATGGAACTATTTCGCTAACTTCTCCTTTGATTATAAAAAATTCGACCTAGAATTCTTATTTCAAGGAACGGGTAAAAGTGATGGCATTATTGCCGGCATGTTTGCATTGCCATTGGATGAAAGCAAAGATGGAGGGGTTCCTACCACTTTTTATGCCGATAATTATTGGACACCAGAACGTACAGATGCTATCTACCCCCGACTCAACACAAATCCGGGAGACAATAGGATTTCTTCTGATTTTTGGTTTCGAAATGCGGCTTATACGCGGGTGAAGTTCATTCAATTGGGCTATACCTTTAACGATACTTTTGTCCATAAGTTGGGAATTACAAAAGCGAGAATATATCTAAATGCACAGAACCCGTTGACATTTACAAAACTTGAATTGATAGATCCCGAGAGTAGGGGAGATCAATGGAAATACGGTATTATGTCCACATATACGGTTGGCGCAAGTATAAAGTTTTAAGGTTATGAAGAAGAAATATTTAATAACAGCACTAGCAGTCTGTGGATTGTCTTTGATGACAGGCTGCGAGAAATTTTTAGAACACGATCATCCTACAGATATCTACGATGAGTTATGGTGGAATGTTGAAGCTGATGCAACATTAGGTTTATACAGAGGTTATGTGGGTATTCCTGATGGTTTGTCTGGAAGAAACATCATGTTTTTGGATGCTCTTAGCGATCAATTAGTAGCAAGGCAGAGTACGGTGGGCGAGTACGAATCTTATGTGAAAGGTATTCAGGCATCTGATTGGAATAAATCTAATCATATTTATATGGACAATTATAAGACTATACGTCGTGTAAATCGCCTATTGGAAAATATCCATCGTGTCTATATGGAAGAGTGGTTAAGGGAACGGTATATTTTAGAAGCTAGGACATTACGGGCCTACTACCACATGGAGCTATTGATGCTTTTTGGCGGAGTACCTATCGTAACAAAGTCGCTTGGTCCTGAAGAAAGTAAATTAAAGCGCAATACAAAAGAGGAAGTTTATGAATTTGTGATGTCTGAGTTAGGAGCTTGTGCCCCTCTGCTGCCCAAAAATTACGTTTTTGCCGAACAGACAAGGGTCACCTCTGGTGTCGCTTATGCTTTGATGAGTCGCTTAGCTCTATTTTTCCATAAATATGAAGATGCACGAAAAGCGGCTTTAGCAGTAATAGGGTTAGATGAATATGACCTTTACAGAAGTCCAAATCCTGCAAATAGTTATTCTGATTTATTCAAATATACCGGAGAGCTTAATAAAGAAAGAATTTTCTTTAAAGAGAATGGAAGTAGTGGGGCCTATACCGCCATAACGCCACCAAGTGAGGGAGGGAAAACTATCCTTTCTCCAACAGCTAGTATTGTAGATACCTATCAACTTAAGGATGGCCGCAATTTAAATGAATTGAAGACGCAGGATTCTATTGAACTTTTCAAACGTGAACCCAATCACAAAGATATGCGTGATCCTCGGCTAAAAGCTTCTGTATTACTAGTCGGTGACGTCTATATGAGCTCAACGCTAAACCCTTTTGATAACTCTACAAATAACTCGAACCGGTTGGGGACACAATTTGCAACTTCAACAGGTTATTGGGTGAAGAAATATCTGGATGAAAGGGATAAAACTGGTGCAAAAACGTTGGATTTTATGATTATCCGCTATGCGGAAGTCTTGTTAAATTATGTAGAAGCTTTAGTGGAATTAGGTCAGTGGGATCATCCAGATGTACTGAAATATATTAATTTGATCCGTAATAGGGCAATGATGCCAAGTATTTCACTTGCCAAATACGACTCTGAAGAGAAAATGCGTCAGTTAGTGCGTCAGGAACGTTCCGTGGAATTAGCTTTTGAAGGTGTACATTACTATGATATACGGAGATGGGGTACTTGGGAGACCGTAATGAACGGCACGGTATACGGTGCTGTAAATCCGTCAACAGGAGAACGGGTAGAAGTAGAAACACGAAATACAAATGGTCAACGTTCTTTTTGGTGGCCAATTCCGGAAGTAGAAATATTGGCAAACCCCAATATGGAACAGAACCCAGATTATCAGTAAAATTTTATAAATTATGAAAAAGAATATAAACTTCCTGCTCATCACATTGCTCTTATTTGGAGCATGTAGTAAGGCTCCTTGGGAGTCTTATGTGCCGCCAGTAGATCCAACAGTACAGAACCCTGAGCCTGAGCCGGAACCTGAGCCTGAGCCTGAACCCGAAGAAACGGGTATTTTGAGAGTGCTGTCAATAGGTATTCACCACAGTAATGCAAATTATACTGGGCTTATCAATATGATTAATGCCGAAAAGGCTGATTTGGTCGTCTTGCGGGAAGTGGATAAAAATAATGCACGTACAGGCGTAAGTATTAATCAGGCAGAAGTCATTGCGGGTGGCGTGGGTATGCAGTATGTTTTTGCGCCCCAATTGGATAACTATAGGGAAGGGCAGTTTGGTTTAGCTGTACTGTCCAAATGGCCCATCGAGGAGTCCTGGGTAGCGAAGTTGCCAGTAGTGGCAAGCGGAGATCAGCGGCCGTTAGCCTATTTGAAGGTGAATTATGAGGATGATATTGATATTGCCTTTTTCGGTCTTCATTTAGATGATGGTAGTAATCAAACGAATCGTGTTGCTAATAAAACAGCACAAGCTACTGCCTTGTTAAACTATATCGAGGATATCGATCTCCCGACAATTATTGCCGGAAATTTCTTTTTCCAAAACACGGGGGCTGATGTTTTGACACCGTCACTTTTGACTGAATTGATTTCTCCTTGTACTACGAATTGTATTCCAACTGTTACCCAGTATGAACAAGAATTTGTGATGGACCATGTACTATACAAGAATATATCTCCGGAGAAACTTATAAATTATAAAATTGGTGTTGGACCAGGCACAAGAAAACCTGCAATAGCTGAATTTAAATTGATAGATCCTTGATTTTAAAATCAGACTGCTGTTCTATGGAAAAGTACGGCAGTCTGATTATAGATGTTTATTATGAAAAAAATACTATATACCCTATTTCTTCTTTCTTCTTTAAGCATAGCCTGTCAGAAAGATACCGGAGGAGAACCCATTGACGAGGCGCCAGCAGGAGAGCCTTCGTTTGTGATAGCAAGTTACAATATACTCCATGATACGCCGGACGTACCTGAGCATTATAATTGGGAGATACGCAAGTCGTTACTGACCGATCAAGTAAAACAGCGTAAAATTGATATTCTATGTCTCCAAGAAGATTGGGACAACCAAGCGATCGATATACAATCTGCGTTAGGTTACCAATCAGTTGGAAGAACGAAACGTATCATGTATGATGGAAACAGATTCCGCTTAAAGACACAGGGGCTCTTTTATCTCTCAGAAACTCCTGAAAAGAGTTCTACAGGATGGGATGCCTCAGGACCGCGCCATTGTAACTGGGCATTGTTCAATGACAGGCATACGAAGCGCGACTTTTATGTGTTTAATGTGCATTTTGATCATATCGGAGTCGTTTCCCGGGAACAATCTGCGTTATTAATGAAAGATCGTTTACAAAAAATGACAAACGGACTTCCTGTGTTTGTGACAGGAGACTTTAACACAACTCCGGGGACAAGGCCGATATTAACCATGTCAAGTGTTGTTATGGACAGTAGGGGACTTAGCGAAAGTTTACCGCAAGGGCCGGTAGGTACATTTAATGGAATGGACGTAAATCGAGATTATACGGGTAGGATTGATTACATTTTTGTAAGCAATCATATTAAGGTTCATCAGTATACTGTCTTAGCTGAACCAACAAATAATATTTTTCCGTCAGACCACTTTCCGGTGATCATAAAAGCTGAATTGAAATAATCATCATGATAAAAGACACTATGTTAATGCGACAAAAATATCAACAAACCTTTTTCTACTTTCTGCTTATCGTTTTTATTTTCTCTTTAAACGGATGTTCGAAAACAGCAGAACCTCCTGTTGATAAACAACAGGGGTTGACAATATCTTTTCCTGAAGCACTATTTACAGATCATCTTAAGATAGCTCGTAAAGAATCGTCTCCTATTATTATGAATCGTTTGATTTCATTGGTAAATGCTTCCGTTAATGGATCCGGGATACATATTTCTATCTTTGGATGTGATTATCCTGCTCTGACTACAGCGTTAAGAAATGCTGCTAATCGAGGTGTAAATGTACATTTGATGGTGGATATGAGTGCAGAAGATACACAGAAGGAAAACTTGAAGATTGTCAATGAGCTAAAAAATATACCACGGATAGATGTGGTCATTGTAACAAACGATGCCGGAAATATTGCCATTAATCATAATAAGTTTGCACTTTTTTCAAAAATAGAAACTTCAGCGGGAGAGGAAAAAAATGTAATATTCCAGACCTCTCATAATTTTACGATAGCAGATTCAAGAAAGATACAGGATGCGGTGGTATTAAAGGATCAGGCGTTGTATAATGCCTTTAAACAGTATTGGGAAGATATAAAAATACGTGCGGTCGTAGGTATGGCTTTTTTCGATTATCGGGAATATATTGATGAAACGAAAGGAATATATGCTTATTTTCTGCCTAAGAGGAAAAATAATCAATTTTTTGGAGACGATACAATTATAGAAATTCTGGAAGGTATCGAAGAACCAGAGTCAGCTACTATTCGTATTGGAATGTCAGGGTGGACAGATACACGATTGAATATCATTGAAAAACTTGAAGATTTAATGGCACAGGGTGCGGAGATACAAGTTGTTACAAAGACAGGTATTAGCGCTGCTATAGAAAGTCGATTAAGAAGCATGAAAGCCAATGGAGCGTATGTCAAAATTTTCGCTGATTCGAAAATCAATATACATTCTAAATATATGGTGATTGATGCAAAATGGAAAGGACAACCTCGTCAACTTGTCGTCAATGGTTCTCAAAATTTCACTAGAAATGCGTTGCGGTATAATGCCGAAGTTACGATGGTTTTATTACAACCATCTATATATCAAGCGTATCATGACAACTTTGAACATATAAAGCAGCTGCCAGAGTAAGAAGATTGTTTGTCCTGTATTAATTTAATTTACCTGGATACTATACGTGATATCTACGCCTCCAGCGGTTAACATATCATGTACAGAACAGTACTTTTTGACGGCTAGCTCGGCGGCTTTTTGTGCTTTCGTTTCGTCGATCTTTCCTGTTAAAGAGAAGCTGATATGGATGTGTGTAAAGATATTGGGAACTTCTTCTCTTCTTTTGCCACTCACTTCGATGCGGATATCATCGATTTCCTGGCGTTGTTTCTGCAGGATAGTGGTCAGGTCGAGCACACTGCAAGACCCCAGTGCCATCAACACGAGTTCCATCGGACGTACGCCCTTTCCCTCTCCTCCAATTGCTTCTGAACCATCGATATTTACTTTGACATCCGAAAGGTCACTAGATGCTTCAAAATGAACTGCTTTATTTACTCTATGTAGTTGTACTTTCATCTCTTCGTTCTTTGTTTTTTACAGCGAACAATCACCGTGTATAGAAACAAATATAGCTATAAACAGACTTGGATACAAGAACGGATACTTAAAGGCATTTTTGTTTTTAAAAAATCATTTTTTAACATATTTGCAACCGCCGTCCTTTTTATTTGTTATATTACATTCAGTTCATTTACATTAAAACATACGATATGAGTCAAGTAACATTTAAAGGAGATACCGTCAATACTGCGGGAAATTTGCCGGGCGTAGGATCTAAAGCACCCGATTTTTCATTGACTGCCGGTGATTTATCACAGAAGTCTTTAGCGGATTTTAGTGGTAAGAAAGTGGTTCTAAGTATATTCCCGAGTATTGATACAGGAACCTGTGCAGCTTCTGTGCGAGCCTTTAACGAAAAAGCCGCGCAATTTGAAAATACAGTTGTCCTTTGCATTTCAAGAGATCTGCCTTTTGCGCAAGGGAGATTCTGTGCTGCAGAGGGACTGGATAATGTGATTACTTTATCCGAATACAAAGATTCGAGTTTTTCGGATGCATACAACGTCAGGTTTGTAGATGGTCCCTTGGAGGGGCTGTTGAGTCGATCGGTTGTTGTGCTAGATGAGACAGGTAAAGTCGTTTATACCGAACAGGTCGCGGAGACGACAAATGAACCAAATTACGATGCGGCTGTAGCTGCCTTATCGTAGCTCTCTAAGTTATAACGTTTTCAAAAATCAAATTATCATGCAATATTATCCGATTTTTTTGGATAATATTGCATTTATGAAGGAAACGATATGTCAAAAAGTTGCGCTGATAACGGGTATTACAGGACAAGATGGTGCCTATCTAGCTGAGTTTTTATTAAAGAAGGGATATCAAGTTCATGGCCTAAAGCGAAGGAGCTCCCTTTTTAATACAGATCGGATAGACCATTTATACCAAGATCCTCATTTGGACAACCGTAACTTTATACTTCATTTTGGCGATCTGACGGATTCGACAAATCTTATCCGGATTATCCAGGAAATTCAGCCTGACGAAATCTATAACCTTGCTGCACAATCGCACGTTAAAGTTAGTTTTGATACACCCGAATATACGGCCAATGCCGATGGTATAGGAACCCTACGCATTCTGGAGGCAGTGAGGTTGTTGGGTATGAATCAACGGACACGGATTTACCAAGCTTCGACGTCGGAGTTGTATGGACTGGTACAAGAGACTCCTCAAAGTGAAACCACGCCTTTCTATCCGAGAAGTCCTTATGCTGTGGCTAAATTGTATGCTTATTGGATCACTGTGAATTACCGGGAGGCTTATGGTATGTATGCTTGTAACGGCATCCTTTTCAATCATGAGAGCCCAATCCGGGGTGAAACCTTTGTCACACGAAAGATCACGCGTGCTGTTGCTAAGATCGCATTAGGGTTGCAACAAAAAATGTTCTTGGGCAATCTATCTGCACAGCGCGATTGGGGACACGCCAAGGATTATGTGGAAGCTATGTGGCTTGTCCTCCAACAGGAAAAAGCGGAAGACTTTGTCATTGCAACGGGCGTTACGACAACCGTTCGTGACTTTGTACGGTTAAGTTTCGCAGTGTTGGGAATCGAAGTAGAGTTTAGTGGTAGAGGTGAGCAGGAGAAAGGTGTAATCATCGACCGGGATGACGAACAATTGTTAGCACATGGCATTGATCCGAGTAATATTAAATTTGGACAGACAGTGGTCAATGTTGATTCGACTTACTATCGCCCCACAGAAGTGGATTTGCTCATCGGAGATCCAAGTAAGGCACACGAAAAATTAGGTTGGAGGCCCCAATATGATTTGCAGCGGCTCGTTGCTGAAATGGTGGTTTCAGACTTGAAACTTATGCGGAAAGAACAATACCTGAAAGAGGGCGGATTTGACATTTTAAATTATTTTGAATAATAATCATCCGTTTGGAATAGTTTTTGTTACGTGTTTGTTACAAAAGCGGGATTGTCGTTGGATAATTTATTTTTGATAATGGAAGTACAGACTAGTAAGGAAAATAAAAGTGAAATTCAGGTAAGAAAGAAGGATAATTCCAAAGTTTATTTTTTTATAATAGCAATAGTTGCACTCCTCTTAACGAACGTCTATTTTTATGTTAAGTTTAAGTCTTCAGGTGAAAAGCTGTATACAATAGCTTTGCAAAAGGAGAATTTGCAAATTGAAATAGATAGGATCGAAGCGGAGTTAGATAATATTCAGCGAGAAGGAAAAACTTCAGAGTCGGAAGATATCACGCTAAGCGAGCAAAAGGTAAGGCAGGGGATAGCGAATCTACGTTCAAACCTCGATGTTGCTAATCTGTCTGAAGATCGATTAGCGGATTTGAGACTGCAGGTCAAAACATTAAAGAGTAATGTTTCAGAACTGAAGATTAGAATAGAGGAGCTCAATCTTCAAAATGAGATTCTCCAGCGAGAAAACGAGGAATTAAATCATGCAATCTATTCGCAGACAGATAAGGTTCAGTCTTTAGAATATAACAATCGTGTCTTGAAAGAAAAGGTAGGTATAGCTTCTTCTATCAAGGTTTCTAATATGCTTATCAATGGTGTTGAGATTAAAAGGAGGGGCAATAAGGAAATCGAGACGAAAGCTAAGCGAGTGGACGAATTACAAATCCAATTTTCAATTGCTGATAACCCATTAGCAACAAAAGGAAACAAAGATATTTATGTGCGCGTCGTAGATCCCAACGGAAACCTTATCGTCAAAAACGAGAATATATTCCAAGTCAATAATGATGAACTTCAATACACATTCAAGGAAACGATCCGTTTTACAAATAATGGAGAGGAGTATGAGTTCTTGTGGAATAATGAAAATCAAGGTTTTCGAAAAGGAGCCTATACAGTGCTCTTGTATGCGGACAATGCCATTATGGGACGATCTAGTATCGTCTTAAAATAAAGAGGTGGAGTTTGTCTCAAACTCCACCTCTTTATTTTATCTCAATTTTTGGATATCCTTTTCGTTTTTCTCCAAATCTCGGTGAAACTCTTTTAGTTTGATTTCCTCCCTGCTGATCTTAATCTTTGCTTTTTCCTGATCGATGCCGCTTAGTTTTCTTTTGTCAACTTTTTTATCAAAATCCTTTTGAAGCTTCCCAATCTTCTTTTCTTGTTTGACAATCTTCTTTTCAATCTTTTCCGATTTCTTTATAGCTTTGTCATATTTCTTTTGTGCTTTTATCCGCGCTTTTTGAGCTTTCGCCAACTCTTTTTCGCGTTTCAGTAAATCCTTTTCACGCTTTTGAGCAGCTTTCTCTGCTTTAATTCTTTCTTTTTCTGCTTTTTCTTCAGCTTTCCGTGCTTCCTTTTCCGCTTGTTCGATCCGTTTTTGTTCAGCTGCAGATTCTCTCCGCTCATTGTCTATTGCTCGTTGTTTTTCTGCGGCTAACCTTTTTTGTTCGGTATCAATCTGAGAAACGGGAATGGTATCCAAAGCGCTGTGTTTGATCGGCGTTTCAGACTGGGCGTAGGAGCCCTGAATTCCAATTATACTCAAGAAAACAATACACGTAAATAATTTAATAGTTTTTACCATAGCTGAATTTCGTTAATGTGTAAAAGCGCGTTATTACCCGCTTAAGTGAACACAAAGGTACAAAAAAGAAAAGGCAACACCTTTTGTTGTGCCGCCTTTCTCCAATTTTGTAGTATTTGTTCTATAGTTTAGATAAGTTGTTCTAGAAGTTTAGTCCAACTTACTAAGTCGCCGATTATTTGATGCAGTTGACTTATACTCACACGTTCTTGCTCCATACTATCTCGATGGCGGATTGTAACTTGATCGTCTTCCAATGTTTGGTGATCCACTGTGATACAGAATGGTGTACCAATAGCATCCTGACGACGATAGCGCTTGCCTATCGAATCTTTTTCATCATATTGGATGTTGAAATCTAGTTTTAATTGTGCCATGATTTCGCGTGCTTTTTCGGGGAGGCCATCTTTCTTGGTTAAAGGAAGTACGGCAGCCTTTACAGGTGCTATAGTGGGATGGAACTTCAATACAACGCGCGAATCTTGCTTCTCTTCAGTGGATAAATCTTCATTTACCAATGAATTAGCTAAAATACTCAAGAAAAAACGATCTAAGCCAATCGATGTTTCGATCACGTAAGGAATGTAGTTTTGATTGATTTCTGGATCGAAGTACTGCATCTTTTTCTTGGAGTACTCCTGATGCTGTTTTAGATCAAAATCTGTACGGGAATGGATACCTTCTACTTCTTTGAAACCAAAAGGAAAATCGTATTCGATATCTACTGCAGCGTTGGCATAATGTGCAAGTTTGACATGGTCGTGAAAACGATATCTAGAAGGATCTGCTCCTAAAGCCAAATGCCATTTTAAACGTGTCTCCTTCCATTTTTCATACCAGTCTAACTCGGAACCAGGGCGTACAAAAAACTGCATTTCCATCTGTTCAAACTCGCGCATGCGGATGATAAACTGCCGAGCGATAACTTCATTACGGAAAGCTTTACCAATTTGTGCTATTCCGAAGGGAATTTTCATCCGCCCGGTTTTTTGTACATTTAAGAAATTAACAAAGATTCCTTGTGCCGTTTCCGGGCGTAGATATACTTGTTCGGCTCCATCGGCCATAGCACCCATTTGGGTAGCAAACATTAGGTTGAACTGGCGTACATCCGTCCAGTTTTTGGTGCCCGATACTGGACATACGATATTATGTTCCTCAATAATAGCTTTCAACTGAGGAAGATCATCTGCATTTAAAGCTTCGTCCAGATCTTTCTGTAACTGTGCAGCTTTGTCCGTTTTCCCGTCCTTTTCATAACGATCGATTTTATCTTCGATCAACTGATCTGCGCGGTACCGCTTCTTCGAATCTTTGTTGTCGATCATCGGATCACTAAATCCATCCACGTGTCCCGAAGCTTTCCAGGTTGTAGGATGCATAAAAATGGCCGCATCTATACCAACGATATTTTCGTTCAGCTGCACCATAGACTTCCACCAATAGGTCTTGAGGTTGTTCTTCAGCTCCGAACCTAATTGACCATAATCATATACGGCACTTAGGCCGTCATAAATTTCACTAGAAGGGAATACAAACCCATATTCCTTGGCATGTGAGATAATGCTCTTGAAAAAATCGTCTGTCTGTTTGCTCATAATGGCAAATATAGATATTAGTATTTAGATTTTAGACATAAGATTCCTCGGTACGATCTTAGTTTAGACCTCCAAATCACGGATTTGTTGGGAGGCGTTTTTATTGTCTACCTTTTTGATAATATGCTGGATAATGCCTTGTTCGTCGATGACGAATGTCGTACGTGCAGTGCCCATGTATTTACGACCGTACATATTCTTTTCCACCCATACCCCATAGTCGTTGACAATCTGTTGGTCCTCGTCTGCTAATAGGTTGAACGGTAGGTCGAATTTGGCAATAAACTTTTGATGTGATTGTTCGCTGTCGACGCTCACACCGATGACTTCAAAGCCATCATTTAGTAGACTTTGATAATTGTCGCGAAAGTTGCAGGCTTCCGTTGTACAGCCCGGTGTATTGTCTTTTGGATAGAAATATAAGATCACCCTCTTGCCTTTAAAATCAGCTAGCTTAACGGTCTTGCCTTCTTGGTTTTTAGCTACAATTGCGGGCGCTTTATCCCCTTCTTTTAGTTCTGCCATAGTGTTGTTTTTAGATTAAAGATTAAGGAACAAAGAATATGGATACTTTCATCCCTGCCTACCGACAGACAGGCTTGTTCTTTTGTCCTGGTTCTATTTAATAAATTGTGCCTCATAAACCTTTTCGTTATCTTTCCAGTCCTTCACGACCAATCGGAAGGTATGCGTACCTTTCGTTAAGGCCGGTTCGAAACGATGCCATAGATGACGATTTTTAGAATCATATTCCATCAATACCCATTTGTCATCGATATATCCATTGAAAGACTGTATGCCAGAAAAGTTGTCCGAAATAGTAAAATCGATTTTAGACTGCGCAGCTACATTCTTACCATTAGTCAGGTTGCGTGCTGTGATTGTTGGGGGGATGGTATCTACTGCTACATAGAAAGACCCTAAGTTTCGGGTGTTGACCGTTACCCAGCCATTTTCAAATTTTCCTCCTTCAGCACCGGATTGGACGGATGCTAGAAGCGCTTTATTCTCCAAGTGCGGAGGTAAATGAGTAGGCTTTATGCGTAATTGATAGGTGGTAAACAATGGAGTAAGGTTGTTGGCAATATGATGTACGTTAGAATAAGCGTTTGCTGTGGGATTACTTTCGTGATAGGTGAAATCCATATCTGTATAAAGCGCCCCAATGGGCATATCCACTTTTACATGAGTCGAGGTAAAGGAATTTACTTTGTTATACGCAAATAATTCGCCTTGAAGAGGTGTGGTTTTGGGTTGATAGCTTTCGCTGTTCCGTACTGTGAAATCCAGTTCGCTGCAATTTCCGTTGATATCTTTGACAACATATTTGACGTGATGTACTTCCCAGTCATTTAGGGCTATTATTCCTTGATTATCGAGGAGTTTAAATAAAGCTATAGGATTTCCTGGGTCTTTGAAGCTTTTCTGTACCTTATTTTTGGATAGTTTCCAATAGGGGTAATCTATATAAGAATGAATGGCTCGACCGGTATTAAAGTCCAACTCTTCGAACACCACCGTAGAAATGGGCTTGCCATCGAGGAACAGCTCGATAGAATATACGCCATTTTGAAATCCTCCTGCACGATGCCTGTCTATCGTATTAATGCCCAACCCAAATTTGCCGTTGACAGGTATTGGAGCGGCACTTGCTAAACTATAACGTCCGGTGCCCAAAGCTTTAATCTGTTGATGACGGCGAGGTGTGTGTTCGTTAAAGATCTGTCCCTGAAGATCATAAACTGTCAACCCCGATATGGTCGGTGTATAATTATCCGTAAAGCGTAATCCAAAAAGCTGTGGGTTTAAAGGGTGTTGGGTTTTGGTATCACGTATCTCAAAATGTAAATGCGGTCCCGCAGAGCCACCTGTATTTCCGGCGTTGCCAATATATTGGCCTTTGGTTAGCTTAACCTGCCCCGCCTGAAGCGTAATATCCACATCAAAACGTTGTTGCTTGTATTGTTCCGCCCGTATGATATTTGTCAATGCATCATTGAATTTATCCATATGCAGATAAACAGTTGTATAGCCATTGGGATGATCGATATAGACCGAATTACCACCACCGCCGATCTGTACGCGTACGCGCGCGACAAAGCCTTCGGCAGCAGCATGCAGGGGTAAGCCTATTTTCTGCTGCGTACGATAATCATCGCCGGCATGAAAATGTGTACTTCTTAGTTCACCGAAGGTACCCGAGGCATCTGGGGCGATATTTAACGGGTTGCGGAAGTATCCTTGAGGATATTCACGTGAGGTGAATACAGTTTTCTTTTGACCGTAAACGATCTGGAAGACGAAACACAATAATACGACGATAGAGATAGGTAATTTTTTCATGTTACTTGATGTTACAGGTGAACATAGATTTATCTTGTAAGAAGCCTTCTAATTTATCGCCAATGTGTACAGGCCCTACGCCTTCAGGAGTGCCAGTATAGATCAGGTCTCCCTTACGTAGCGTGATGTATTGTGATATAAAAGCAATCAGCGCGTCAAAACTGAAAATAACATCTTTGGTATTCCCTTCTTGTACAGTTATCCCATTTTTCTGTAAAGAAAAAGAAAGATTTTGGATGTCTTCGAACTCCTCTTTAGCGATCAGTGGGCTAATTACGGCCGAGTGATCAAATGCTTTGGACAACTCCCAAGGTAAGCCTTTTTCTTTGTGCTGATTTTGAATATCCCGTGCTGTAAAATCTATACCTAAGCCTACGGCATCGTAGTATTTATGTGCAAATTTTGGCGGCACATGTTTTCCTTCATTACATATACGAAGTACGACTTCTACCTCATAATGGATATCCGTCGAAAACTCGGGGTAATAAAAATCTTTGTTGTCTTTCAATACCGCGGTATCAGGTTTTAAGAAAATGACAGGCATTTCAGGGACGGGATTGTTAAGCTCTTTCGCGTGATTGATATAGTTTCGGCCAACGGCTATTATTTTCATATTGTGGAGTCGTATTAAGAAAGTCCTGAAACAAACTTACTAAATGTATAAAGCTTTACAAAGATAGAACCAAGAAAGTGATGGAATGATCCTCGATTTGTATTTAATAAAAAAGTAATATATTTATAATCTGTTGGCGATAGGGTATGTTGAAAAAACGCGCTAACTTTGTAACCAGTTTACCTACTTAGTTGATGAATTAGGCTTTGGAAAAGTATAATAAGCATTCGGATTTGGACTTAATGATAAAACTTCGAGAAGGAGATCAATCCGCCTATAAAATGTTGAAAATAAGATATTTGTTTTTTAGCTAAATAAAAGTACGGAAGTCAGGAAGGTTATCCGTATCGGAGATATGGCTATTGCGACGAAATGCATAACAAATAAATTGTAAAAAAGGTTTGTGTTTTCGTCATTTTTCATGTACCCGAAAACAGGCTTTTGAGAAAATACTTTCTAACAAAACAGTTAACTCTTTTATTAAAAGAGATACACGTTCTGTAAAAACAGTTAACTCTTTTATTAAAAGAGATACACGTTCTATAAAAACAGCTAACTGTCTTATCAAAAGAATGAACTGTTTTCGGGAAAGAGTCATTTATTTTGTCACACGATGTAACTATTCTAAGAAAACCGTCAGCTATTTTGACAGGAAAGATAACTATAAAAACAGAACGGCTACACGTTCTTACAGAATAGCATCACTTTTCAAGATAACAGTTAACTGTTTTATAAAAAGAGTGAGCTACTTTTCTTCATGAGTTAACTGTTCTATACATTTAGATGCATGTTTGAACAAAACAGTAACACAATAAGCAAAAACAGTAACGTATTTGAATAAAATAGTTATCCGTTAACCCACAAAGGATATCTCTTTACCGGAAACAGGAACCTAAAAAGCCACCTAAGTGCAAAAATCTTTTGTTATAATATCGACGATTCTGTAACTTCATTGCCGCAGGTTCTCTATAAAGGAAATCTTATAGAGAATACCAGCTGAAAAAAGACAGAGCGTTGAAACTTAAGATTATGCGTAAAACCAAATTGCCATCCGATGAGAAAGACTTGCAACACCAGTTTAATGAAGGGTGTTATGAGGCTTTTGCGGAGGTATATCGCAATTATTGGGAACATTTTTATAATTATGTCTTTCGGTTATGCCAGTCAGAAGCTAAAACCGAGGATATCTTACAGGATGTCTTTGCCGATCTTTGGGAACTAAGGGGAACACTTGGGCACGTGCACTCCTTGCGCGCCTATGTTTTTGCTATGGTCAAAAGCAAGACACTGAAAATGCTTTACCGGGAAAAACGGATACCTCAGGAGCAGATTGATCTCTTGGCCGATCAATTACGTCAGTCGGAGTGGGGGACCTTAGACAATTTGATGGCAGAGGAGATCGAATCAGCTATCTCTTCCACCGTAAAGACTATGCCGGCACGTATGCAACAGACATTCGTCAAAAGCAGATATGAAGGATACAGCCGCAAGGAAATCTCGGAAGAGATGGGTGTGAGTGATCAAACCGTCAAGAAGCAACTCCAGCATTCTTTAAGATTGATAAAAACCCGGTTATCCCGCCTGTACACCTATTTTTTTTAATATTCCGAAAAAAAATAAAATTTTTATACCCCCTATAGGCGGTAAATGACTCTTCTTATTTACTAGCCGATGCTATTTTATGAATATATTACAGTGTAAACAGGGATAACCAACAATACTCCTAGACAAATAATTAAGATGGAAGACAGACAGCGGCTGTTAATTGAGAAGTATCTGGCCGGTACTTGTTCTGAGGAAGAACGACGAATGGTAGACGAATGGATGGATAACTGGGCGCAGAGGAATGGCCCGGACGTCATAAAGGAAAATGATAGTGCTAGAATAGCGCAACTTTTGCTGAATCGGATTAATAGAGAAATTGCTGGAAGAGAAAGAGCAATGCGACGAAAAATACAATTGCGCCGATATGCTGTTGCAGCGAGTATAGTCTTTGCTCTTTTATTGAGTACGGTCTTATGGCTAGATAAAAAGGGAGAGGTTCAAGGAGATCCTATATCTTATACGACAGTAGAGCCGGGGAGTAAAAGTGCAGTGCTATTATATTCCGGAGGAAAAGAAATAGACCTGTCCAGTTTAGCGGAAGAGATGAGTTTGAACAATGGTATGAAAATACGCTCTAACGGTTCTTTGGCTTCTTTGGAAAACTTGGAAAATGCAAATCAGCACGGATCGGAATTAAATGAAATTCGGATACCGAAGGGTGGACAGTACCAGTTGAAGCTGATGGATGGAACTAAGGTTTACCTGAACTCTGCTAGTCGGTTGATTTTTCCAACTCGTTTTGACAATGATGTCAGAAAAGTAAAACTAGAAGGAGAAGCTTATTTCGAAGTCGTGCATAATGATACCCCATTTATTGTCGAACTGGACGGTCATGCAGTACAGGTACTGGGGACGGAGTTTAATGTAAAGGCGTATGACAAAAAGCAATCTTATACGACATTGGTGAAGGGTAAAGTGATGATGAAGCTCGATAATGGAGGATCGCAAGAATTGAAACCCGGGCAACAGGCTATGACCGATGATAAGATCGTATTGCGAGAGGTTGATGTGAAGCACTTTACGTCTTGGAAAGAGGGCTATTTTTCTTTTGATTTCATGAACATCAAAGAAATTATGAACGAAATATCCCGATGGTACGATATCGAATACGAAATAAGGCCAGGTGTTGATATCAAAGAAGAAATCGGAGGCACTTTTTCGAGAGACAAAAGCTTAGCAGAACTGTTGAATTATGTAGAAAAATTAATGGACATTAAAATAACGAAAAATGGAAACAAAGTGACTTTAACAAAATAATGTGTAAAAATATCCCCAAGTGCTGCGAACACTCAGGGATGTGAGTACAGAAAAAATTAACTCAGGATAACGGCTAACTTATTAACTATACCTTATGCAAAAGTATAAAAATAATGCTATTCTTCCATCTCGTTTTTGGAAGAGCAACCTATCTAAACTAATTATGAAGCTACAACTCATACTTTGGTTATGCGCTACGTTTGTTTTTGCAGCCAAAGCAGAAAGTGTTTTCGCTCAAAAGGTCAGTCTAGATGTTAAAAATCAACCACTGGCTAATGTCTTTAAGCAGATCAGAGAGGGTTATCAAGTGGATTTCCTTTATACAAAGAAACAGCTTAAAGATACCAAACCCATTACATTACGGGTGGTGAACAAAGATTTGAATGATGTGCTACACACCATTTTAGAAAGCCAAGGGCTGACATATGAACGTGAAGGTAGCACGGTAGTCATTAAAGAAAAAGAAATCATTAATAGATCTTCCTCGCGGATAGTCCAGAGTGTACAACAAGAACACGTCGTCACGGGAAAGATAACCGATAATGAAGGCAATCCCTTATTAGGTGTAAGTATCGAACTGAAGGAAAGATCTCAGATAGGGACGACAACAGATCGGAATGGTATGTATGTATTGACCGTGCCGCAGAATTCCGTGTTGATTTATCGGTATATGGGATATTTGACTCAAGAAATCAATATAAATATAAGGAGAGAGCTCAATGTTACCATGCAGGTCGATGTGACGGGGATGGAAGAGATTGTGGTCGTAGGTTTTGGAGAGCAGAAAAAAGAAAGCCTTGTGTCTTCTGTATCTACGATCAGAGGAGAATCGTTACGAATGCCCAATAGAAGCTTGTCTAACAATTTAGTAGGTCAATTATCCGGTTTGATTGCCGTACAGCGTTCAGGCGAACCGGGGTATGACAATGCCGAATTCTGGATTCGAGGGGTAAGTTCATTTGCTGGAGGAACAAGTCCTTTGGTATTGGTGGATGGGGTACCTCGAGCGATGAACGATATCGAACCGGATGAGATCGAGACTTTTACCTTATTGAAAGATGCGGCGGCAACTTCTGTGTACGGTTCTGAAGGGGCTAATGGTGTAGTCTTGATTACTTCAAAGCGGGGTCGTATCCAAAAAACCAGTATTTCCTATCGTGGTGAGGCAAGTCGTCTAACTCCGACACGTGTGCCAAGGTTCGCCAATTCTTATGATTATTTAAAATTGTATAATGAAAGATTGACCAATTCCGGTAAACCAGAATTGTTTTCAGAAGCTGAACTGAATAAATATCGGTCAGGTGAGGATCCTGATCTGTATCCAAGTACAGATTGGTATGCAGCCTTGATGCGTGAACATACGAGCAATACCCGGCACACTCTAAACTTTAGAGGAGGAGGTGACCGGATGAAATTCTTTGTTTCAGGGGCTTACTTTGGCGAGACAGGATTGTTTAAGGTACATGACGAATACAATAATAACTCCAATCTCAATCGTTACAATTTAAGAACTAATGTGGATATTGATCTTACAAAGAGTACTTTATTGCGGATTGACCTGAGTGGACAGTACTTGCAGGCAAATAGACCTCGTGTTTCGACTGAACTTATATTTAGAGATATGTACTCTACACCTCCTCACATGGTGCCTGCGGTTTATTCGGATGGTACGGTTGCTCAATATCCCAACGAACCCTTAACACCTTACTCTAATCTGGTTGAATCGGGCTATCGGAAAGAATGGCGCAGTGGAATACAGTCAAGAATACATTTAGAGCAAAAGCTAGATTTCCTGACAGAGGGACTAAAGATAAGGGGGGCAATGAGCTATGACGCCAATTCAATTTATTTTATGTCGCGGGTCAAAACCCCGGAAACCTATTGGGCAAATGGAAGAGACGGTAATGGTGCGTTGATCTTTGAACCTGTATCCAATGGAACGGTTTTGGGAGAAGCTATACCGTCAAGTAGCGGAAGCAAACAGATATATCTCGAAGGTGGGGTAGACTACAATCGGACTTTTGACAGACATATCTTGAGCGGTATGTTGTTATATTATCAAAAGGAAGAACAGCCTCATAATATACCATTGGCTTATAGAAAACAAGCTTATATAGGACGAGGCACGTATAATTTTGACAATCGCTATATCCTGGAAGGAAATTTTAGTGTGACTGGATCGGAGAAGTTTGCTCCGGGTTTTCGTTATGGTTTTTTTCCGGCTGTCGGTTTGGCATGGAATATTACTAATGAACCATACTTTCCTAGCGAATACAAAGATGTGGTGTCCGGACTGAAATTGCGAGCTTCTATAGGGCGTACCGGAAACGATAACACGATGGTTACCGGTAACGATAGGTTTTTATACAGGCCAACTATTACCATGGCTCCGTACGGCTATCGATTGGGAATGTCTGAAACAGCTTGGTTGAATACGTTGGGCGTTGGTTATCAGGAAGGGCGGTTTGAGGCACCCCAGTTATCTTGGGAAATCGAAGTAAAACGCAACTATGGAATTGATCTTTCTTTGTTCAATGGGAAAATAGACCTGCAGGCCGATTATTTTAATAACCATCGTTCGAATATTCTCCTGCAAAGGAGGACGGTGTCCGCTGTGGCGGGATTTAATGAGGCTCCATGGCAGAATTTTGGCCAGGTTGGCAATAAAGGAGTGGATGGAAGTCTGAATATCAAACATACGGTAGGACAGGTGGACTTGGCTTTGCGAGGAAATTTTACCTTCGCCCGCAACAAGATTTTGGAATACGACGAAATTCCCCAATTGTATCCCTGGATGGCCGTCACTGGCACACGTTTGAATGCATACGGTGGTATAGTCGCCGAACGACTGTTCACTGAGGATGATTTCATCATCGGTATAGACGGAACAGGGAAAAAGACGTATACTTTGCGTGATGGAATAGCCTATTTCGACAGACACCCTAATCCTTCACCGGGGGATATCAAATATAAAGATCAGAATGGAGACGGCATTGTAGATGTAATCATAGATCGGGTTCGGGACCTCTCCCATCCGACTATTCCTGAAATTATCTATGGTTTTGGGCTGAACGCTACGTATAAAGGGATTTACGCCAGTGCTTTTTTGCAGGGAGCCGAAAATGTCTCTATCAGCCTAACCCAGCAAGTGGGAGACCGTAGTGTTTTCTATGTATTTGATGCGGGGATAACGCGTACTGCAGTTCGTCAGGAGGTTATCGATAGCCGGTGGACGGTGGATAATCCTCGACAGGATGTGTTCTATCCACGGTTGGCTGATGATAATAGTCGGAATACACATGTGTACGAAAACAGTACTTGGTGGCATAGGGATGCTTCTTATCTCCGTCTGAAGAATGTAGAACTTGGCTATACATTCCCGAAAAAGGTATCACAGAAGGCCAAAATGAGTGTGGCCAGGGTATACGTCATGGGACAGAATGTAGCCTTATGGGATAAAGTCAAGGTAGCAGATCCTGAGATTGCCCGATCCGGTGGAGCAGTGTACCCCATATCAAGTGTCTGGACAGCGGGGTTAGAGGTTTCATTTTAAAAACAGCACGATCATGAAAAAAAATATCATCTTTTTGATTGCAATATTTGTCACAGGAAGTATAGTTACTTCTTGTAACAAAAAATTTCTGGACGTTTCGAAAGAACTGGCTGAAGAACAGACGTTAGAGAAAATATTTTCGAACCCAGCTGAAACACGAAGATTTCATACTCACATCTATACCGGCATACCAAATACGCTATATATGTGGTGGCATTATTATACCGGGTTGGATAATCCGTGGCCGCTTCTTGCGGACGAGTTGAGACTTCATTCGTCTGGATTTGTTATACAGGTCAACGGAATTCCGATGACCGATACACAGATTGGACGGTGGGTACCGTTGTATAAACTGATCCGCCAGGCCAATATATTTTTAGAGAGAGTGCAGGTCATTCCGAGGGAAGGGGTTGCAGACTATCTGAGTGAAAGTGAGGTAGCAGAGAAAAAGGCTATCGCACGTTTTTTGCGGGCATACTATCATTATTTGCTGTTGGAGCAATATGGGCCTATACCGATTATGGATCATGTCGTCGATCCGGCCGAGACAAATATAGATTTTGCACGAAACTCTGTAGATGAAGTGGTCGATTTTGTCTATAATGAACTCACTGAAGTCGCTGATCAATTAAAAGATCCTGATCTTGCGGATGTACAGTTTATGGCTGTTCCTACAAAGGGAGTTGCATTGGCTGTACGGGCCAAACTACTTGTCTATGCAGCATCTCCCTTGCTCAATGGTGGTTATACCGAAGCCTTGGCTGTGGTCAATCCCGATGGCAAGCGTATCTTCCCCGATAGGGATCCATCCAAATGGAATAGAGCCCTCACCGCTATGCAGGAGTTTATCGACTATGCCGCCATCCACTATGAACTGTATAAAGAATATACCGGTGGCGTATTGGATCCGGACAAGAGTGTATACGGGGTGAACATGAAGATGAACAAGGAAATCATCTTCGCCAATTCTACTCCATGGTATCATGATCAGCCAAGTGCAAGCTGGTATGCTACAAAGATACCTAGAGGAGCAAGAAATGGACAGAGTCTTGGACAAACTTTGGGTGTGAGACAGGAATTGGTTGATGCTTTTTATATGCGGGATGGACTTACGATTACCGAGTCTCCTTTATATAATGAAGGAGGATACTCTGCGGTCGGTGAGGATCCGACCGGAAGGACAGAGACCGGAACCCGTCGTATGTTTATCAACCGTGAACCACGTTTTTACAATACGGTGTTTTATAATGGTCGAAAATGGCATATCGAAAATACCCAGATCTGGTTTAATAAAAATGGAAATTCGGATAATAGTGGAACTTTCTCACCCCTGACTGGCCATCTTTTGTACAAGAGAACAAATAGGTTAGGGAGTTATCTGCCGGGCTATGTCAATCCTGTTGATTTGTACCAGCCAGCTATTATTTTTCGTTTGGCGGAATTCTATTTGCTCTACGCCGAAGTCTTGAATGAGGTTGATGCCAGCGATGCCCGCATCATAGAATATGTAGACTATATCCGGGAAAGAGCCGGAATTCCGAAGCTGGCCACGATCAAACCCGGTATCATTGGTAATCAAGAAGCCCAACGGCAAGCGATACGGGCAGAGATGCGGGTCGAACTAGCTACCGAAGGACAGCGTTATTTTGATGTGAACCGTTGGATGATTGCGGACAAAGCTCCCGGTCAAGGAGGCTTTGGTGGAAACTTTTACGGCATGGACATGGAAGCTCCTACACTAGATGGTTTCTACACCCGTACACTTGTGGACCGTAAAGTATGGCGCAGAGCCATGTATTTGTATCCTATTCCGGTACCCGAAATACAGAAGAGTCGCTTGCTAGTACAGAATCCACTGTATATGGCGGAGTAGAGCACGATTTACTAAAATAATATAACAATGAAGAAGGTAGGAATTTATGTATTTGGTCTCCTTGTTATGGCTCTTGTATTCAAGGGATGTGGCAAAGAAGGTGAGGTCGGGGATGATAACCCTAAAGACCCCAATGAAAAGATATTCAGAGCAGGAGCTGCGATTGTTGATGCCACGGGAACTGTACCATCAGGCTTTACAGTACACGATAGGCTTTATGCCCGGGCATTGGTACTGGATGACGGCAGTAATCGTCTGGCTTTTGTCATTGTGGACAGAACACTCCTACCTGGGGAGCTGTGTAATGAAGCCAAGCGGTTGATCGCAGCCGAGTGTAACATCCCTTCTATCAATGTGATGATAGCGCCTACGCACACTCATTCCGTTACTCCGTCTGACTTTGAAGGAACTTCGTCAAAGGGCTTTCCTTTGTTGCTTAGCTATCCCAATCGGCAGTTGCAACCGCACCAAGTGGTGCTGGCTCGTAAGATGGCCGATGCGGCCAAGCAGGCCGTGGCAAATTTGGAACCCGCCAAGATCGGATGGGGAAAGGGAAGTCTGCCCAAGTGGACGCACAACCGCCGGTGGATCATGAAAAATCGGGTCCATAATCCGCTCGGAGGATGGGAGGATGTGATTTATCATCCCCACATTAATGGAAATCCTGATCCCAATCGCGATCGGGAATCGGGTCCCGTAGATCCGGGACTTTCTTTTATTTCCATACAGGCATTGGACGGCCGACCGATATCTATATTGGCCAATTTCTCGATCCATCATGCAGGCGACAGGGGTGGTGTGCCCGAAAACCATATTTCTGCAGACTATCACGCACTCTTTGCGACTAAGATCGGAAACTTGATCGGAGCGAGCAACCAATCCCGTCCTTTTGTGGGGATCATGACCAACGGTACGAGTGGGGATATCAGTTCCTATAACTATTCCTATGATGTGCCTGCACCCGCCAACGGCCCTTATGTACGTATGGAGAATGTGTCTGCGGATGTAGCGGCCGAAGTGTACCGGGTGTACAAGACGATCCAATATCATGATTGGGTATCCTTGCATGCCGTACAATCCACCTTAATGCTAAAAAGGCGGTATATCAGCCCAGAAACGCTACAGTATGTACAGGATATGCATGACGGAAAGCTCCCGCCATGGTTGGCATGGAGAGAGAAGATACAGGCAACGATGGTTCTGCAATTATTGGCAGAATGGCCCGAGAACATCCCTATACCCCTACAGACCTTTAAGATAGGAGAGCTGGGAATCTGTGCGTCACCCTTTGAGCTCTTTGCCGCGACAGGTCTCGATATCAAGGCACGTAGCCCTTTCGAAATTACTTTTACCCTGAACCTTGCGAATGCGTCGTTTGGTTATCTCGGCCCACCAGAGCAGTTTGAATTGGGTGGATACGAGACATGGCCAGGCAGTCCGAGCAAAGTAGAGACGGATGGGGCCATCCATATCACAGAGCGCTTACTGACCATGTTGAATACACTGAAGAAGGTAAGTGATGACTAGATTTTTGCAGAGATCATCAAGTTTTAGATTTAAATCATAAAAAATAATAATAAATATGAAAGCAAAATTATTTATAGCATTGTGCTTAATCATAACATTAGGGGCATGCAATTCAGAAAAAGATCCCGTGGATATTGAAGAGCCTACGTATAATCTGGATAATATACAGATTACGTTGAACAAAACTACAGTTCTCGAAAATGAGGAACTGACCTTTGATATCGAAGGTCAGGGAGATTTCCTAACTTTCTTTTCGGGAGAAGAGGGAAATATCTATCAAGGTAGTGCCAACGGCGGGATCAAGCATACAGGTAGAATAGATTATTATACCTATTCTTTCAAGGAAGTGGGAACATATAATGTCCACTTTGTTTTTGCTACAAAAGAGGGAAAGGAACGCATATTGGGACCTTATGAGATTACAGTCGAAGTAGACCCTAATAAACCGAAGCCATTGGTAGAGAAAACGATTACTATTGGACTGGGGCCTGCCAGCCCGAATGTAGGGGAATCGCATCTTGTAGACCTTGCAGAGATTAAAGGATATGCAAGAGATGAGGTGACGACTTCTGAATTAAAAAAGCAGATTGATTTTGTTATAGCTTGGAATGCATATAATGCTACACAATGGGGGGAACCTATCTTTTTTGATATAGCTCAAATAGGACAAGCAACACCATATTATGCTATAGGTATGGTAACAGCCCTCAATAGTTGGAATTCTACTGATAAGAATGCCGGGCAGTTTATACGTTTGAGCCACTTGCTTACAGCGGATGAATTGGCTGAATTTGATGAACTTGAAACTATAGACGATCTTGCTGCTCATTATACAAGTCTGCAATCTTCTATATCGACTAGACCTAATCCTAACCCTAACCCTAACCCTGGTGCTCCTTATACTTATTCATATAACATCAATTGGAACGGTCCGGGGAACTTGGTCAACATGGCAGATGTACGGGCAGGACGTGGATCCGCAGATCCAGTCATTGCGGCACAGCAGGCAATAAGGCTCCAACAGCTCAAAGATCATGTAGCTATTATTTACTTCAAGTCAATGTCACCTTCACGAAACTTGTATGCAGCAATAAAAATGACAATTAGTCATTTTCCGACTACGTTTTCGAATCCAGTTCCTGGAGGGCATCCTGGGATTGATGCAGAACTAACATTAGAAGTGAAAAGCCTTTTAATTGAACCATAGTATAATACACTAAAAAGTAGTATAGAAATTTCTTTCCTATTGTGCCCAACAGCATGATAGGAAAGAAACCCTTTGTCTATCCACAGAGGCTACACCACGAAACTCGGATTTTAACGGTCACATTATGCATATGCAACAAGCTACTTATAAATATAGCCTTGACCGGCTGTATATTCTGAAAATAGCGCTTATCGCTTCTATTGGAGGGTTTTTGTTCGGCTACAACCTGTCCGTGATATCTGGTGCTTTCCCTTATCTGGTAGAATATTTCCAACTTTCGCCGGTAGCACAGGGTATAGCAGTTAGCAGTGCCAGTCTGGGAGCGATTATAGGTCCCTTGCTCGGACTGAGCTTTGTCAGGCGGTACGGTGCTCGTACCATTTTGTTTATTGCATCGATTTTGTTGATTGTCTCCGCTATCGGTTGTGCATTTGCTTTCACGATATGGGATTTTGTATGGTGGAGAGCTGTCACAGGCGCCGGTGTAGGATTGGCGATGATGTCCTCTCCTATTTACATCGCGGAGCTGTCTCCGACCCATATACGAGGCCGGTTGGTCAATATCAATCAGCTTGCCAATGTCGTGGGGATCAATATAGCCATGGTCGTAGCCTATTTTTTCTCGTTCCCGGAGTGGGGTTGGCGATGGATGATCGGATCAGGATTGATTCCGGCAGCTATTTTGCTTATCGGCTTGTTTTTTATCCCTGAAAGTCCTAGATGGTTAATTGCCAAAGGACAACGGGCCAAAGGCCTGAAGGTACTGACCAAAATTAATGGAACGGTAGAAGGAGAGAAGGAATTTCAGGAAATCCAGCAGGGTATAGAAAGTGACAAAATGGAGCTGGGCAAAGCATTTCAGCCCAATCTACGGAAGGTTTTTGTCATTGCTATTGTATTAATGATGTTCTCGCAGATCAATGGTGTGAATGTCATGTTGACCTATGCACCTAAGATACTGGCGGATGCGGGGATAGCCAAAGGATCGGATGCTATTTTGAATTCTATACCTATCTATACGTTTATTCTTGTTTCTACGATCCTGTCTTTTTGGTTTATCAAGAAGTTTAGCAGGAGAGGATTATTGATCGCCAGTATTCTGTTCATGGCTTTTGGCCATGCGATGATGGCTGTGGTTTTGCAAATGGATCTGCCAGCTTTATACATCTTGTTGCCTTTGTTGATCTGCGCAGGTGCTTTCACTTTAGGATTAGCTCCCCTTAGCTGGATTATTGTTTCTGAAATTTTCCCAAACAACGTGAGGAATGTCGCCATGGCCATTGTGTGCTCGTCTTTGTATTTGTTTGCTTTTATTGCAGAGCAAACATTTCCGATGCTCACTCATTGGTTTAGTATGCTATTTGGACACTCTAGTGGGGTTTACTGGATTTTCTTTGTGATTTGTATTGCGGGAGCATTCTTTTCCTATCGAATGATACCTGAAACCAAAGGGCTTAGTCTGGAGCAAATTAGTGGGTTTTGGCGCGGAAAGCGAGATGTTGAGGGAAAAATATAGTTGTCTTGTCAAATAGACAGGATTGTTTAGTTAGCTGATATTATGATTAAAGATACGTTTTTAAAAGGAGAGCTATATATAGGGTGGGCTACAGCGGATATTACGCCTACAGATTCGGTCAATCTATACGGGCAGTTTTACGATAGGTTTTCTCAATATGTCCAAAGCCCGCTAACGGTTACCGCCTTGGCTATGGAGGCCATATATGAACAGGACGAAAGGGATCAGGCTATCATGGTTTCGATGGATGTTACGGAGTTTTTGGCTCCCCTTCAGGATACCTTGCGGGACAAAGTAAAGGGTTTGCTCCCTGATTTTAATGTAAAGAAGCTTTTCTTGAATGTCACGCATACGCACTCTGCACCGGAGGCTGATGTCAACAGTGATTTTGGAACATTGCTTTTGGATAGATTGAGCAAAGCAGTGGTCATGGCATGGAATAATCGGGTGCCCGGAGGTGTCAGTTGGGCGCTGGATTACGCCACGGTGGGACATAACAGAAGAGTACGGTATGCCGACGGAACAGCAGAGATGTATGGTGCTACTGATCGACCCGATTTTATAGGCCTGGAAGGGCCGGCAGATCAGGGTGTAAATATGCTCTTTTGTTGGGATAAGAACGAAGAACTTACCGGTATGATAATGAATGTCCCTTGCCCTGCACAAGTGGCGGAAGGAAAGTATTATGTTTCGTCCGATTATTGGGGAGAGGTACGCCATCAGCTAGAGGCTCAATTCTCAAAGAAAATCTATGTTCTGGCTCAGTGCGGAGCGGCCGGAGATATTTCTCCGCGCGATCTGGTAAGAGGGTACAAAGGTAGAGAACTGAATATGTGGGATGTGCCGGGTATTGTTGATATAGGGAAAAGATTGGTCAGGACGGTAGCGGATGCTTATCCTCATGCAAGAACAACCATTCAAACGAAATTGGCTTTCCGTCATATTGTGAAAGATATTGTTCTACCAGCAAAGAAGGTACACCGAGAGGAATATGAAAATGCGTTCAAGATCACGACTGAGATTAGAGACAGGGAGCCTAGTCATCCAGATTCACCCGATACAGCCTGGAATAGGTTTTTGGGAGAGGTCAAGGAAAATGAGCAACAACGGGATCACGGCCCGTGGGATAATAAGAAGTCGGACTTTGGGGTGCTTTTTATAAAAGATCGTGTGGTCAAACAATACGAAAGCCAGAGCGATCTTCCGGTATATACGATGGAACTCCATACAATCCGGATAGGCGATATAGCCATCGCTTCCAATCCGTTTGAACTGTTTGTTGATTTTGGTTTCCGGATCATGGGAAGAAGCAGGGCAGAGCAGACATTCCTTGTACAGATGAGCTGTGATTATGGCGACTATCTACCCACTGAACTCGCCGTTCAGGGCGGTGGATACAGTGCCGAAGCTATTTTGGTGGGACCGGAAGGAGGAAATGTATTGGTAGAAGAAACGGTACAGGCCATCAATGCGATGTTTGAAGGGGATTTTGATAAGTAAGGGAAAATTGTTTTGGGGTTAAATAGAATGTTATAAACGTTTAAAATAAAATATATGATGATACTACGATTGAAAAAAATCAGATTATTGAGGGGTTTAGTCCTTTTTGCTTTTTTGTTTTTGGTTGGCGGGCTTTCTTTGGGCTATGCGCAAGATCAGGTGATGGCATCTTCTATGCCTTACGATATAGGGTCGCGGCATGTGGCAAAGAATGCCATGGTCAGTTCAGGCCATGAATTGGCCAGCGAGGCGGGGAAAAAAGTGTTACAGATGGGCGGCAATGCGATAGATGCCGCGGTGGCTACATCTTTTGCGATTGGTGTTGTCGAGCCTGCTATGTCGGGTATCGGCGGCGGTGGCGGGATGTTGATCTGGCTCAATGATAAGAAGGAATCGTATTATATCGATCACTATCCGGGCAAAAGAGCCTCGACCCATCACGAGGTGGACAAAGATAAAGAGAAAAATAAGCTGTGGGAAATAGGGATACCCGGTACGGTGGCGGGTCTGTTGCACGCACAGGAAAAGTTTGGAAAGCTGTCGAGGCAAGACGTCATGGCACCGGCCATTAAACTTGCACGGGAAGGCTTCCCCATGTATCCTCTGATGGCCCATTATATAGAAATCCGAAAAGAGATCATAGATCGTTGGGGAGGAAAGAATCTGTTTCGTCCGAATGGAGAGACGTTTAAAATCGGAGAAATATTTAAGCAGGAAGTCCTCGCCAATACCTTACAGAAGATTTCTGATGAAGGTGCTTCGGCGTTTTATAATGGGTCTATTACCAAGAGCATGGTCAAAATCCTGAATGATAATGGTATTCCTGTCAAGATAGCTGATTTTAAGGATTATAAAGTCAATGTGGACAAAGCACCTTTGACAACGACCTATAAAAACAAAAAAGTATTGTCAGCCCCTCCTCCACAAGGTGGATTAGAGATTATAGAGGCACTGAATATACTCGATCAATATAATATGAAGGAAATAGGGTTGCCTTCACAGTCTCCACATGCTTTTCATATCCTGACGGCAGCATTGAGAGCTGCTACTGCTGATCGTGTCTTTACAAAAGACCCCGATTGGGTCAAAGTGCCTACGGACATCCTGATTTCCAAAGAATATGCCAAAGCTCGTGGTGAATATGCGATGCAGGTTCCAGTTCCATATAAGTTAGAGGCTGGATATCCTTATCATCTTGAATCGGAACCTTTTGATCTGAATGAAGTCACGTTGAAAGATATCATATCCTCCGGGAGCTACCTGAGTTTTACGGAGACGGATTTTAATGCAGAGGACAGCAAAGGATGGACCACTTCCTTGTCCACGGTGGATGCAGACGGGAATGCCGTAGCCCTCACACAAACGATCAGCGGGATATGGGGTGCAAATGGTGTTTGGGTAGATGGATTCTTTTTTAATAATTCGGCAACCGATTTTTCTGAATTGGGTGTTATTGGCAAAACGAAGTCTCCGAACGAATATCGTATACGGTATTCGCCTATTGCTCCGACGATCATTCTCAACGAAGACAATACGGTCAAGCTAGTGATAGGCTCTCCCGGTGGGAATCGTATATCGGGACGTATCGTACAGAATATCCTCTATATGCTGGACTATGGCATGGATGCCATGACAGCAGCGCGTATGCCACAGATATTCCCTATGCCCTGGAAAAACACGATGTACGTAGAGCAAGGGTTTAATGGACGGGTGTATGAAGATGCCCGAAAAAATGGATATGAGTTCTATATCAATTTTGGAGTGGGTGCAAGGATTTATTCCATTCTGCGGCAAGACGGTTATTGGATTGGGGTTGCTGATCCGTATCAGCAAGGAGGAGCAGCGGGCTATTAAGTAGGCTAAATTTATGCACATGCGGCACGCGTGCGCTAGCACAGATATATCTTAAAATTTAAGCATCCCGACTTTTGGGACGCTAGCACAAGATTAAAATAAAAAAGAGAGTATTTAAAATGATCAGGATAATATATAGCAAAAGATCAGTACCGCTTCGTCTTTATACCGTTCTTTTCTTCCTTTTGCTTTGCATAGGAGGGTGCGGAACGAAAAAGGCTGCCAGAGAAGGAGATATACACGTTTCTTCTTTGCCTTACGATGTCGGGCAACGAGCAGTTGCTAAATCGGCAATGGTCAGCTCGGCTCACAGGCTATCAAGCGAGATCGGGAAGAAAATATTGGAAAATGGAGGAAACGCTGTGGATGCGGCTGTCGCTACAGCATTTGCAGTATCTGTGGTTGAACCCGAAATGTCCGGTATCGGTGGTGGCGGAGGAATGACGATATGGATGAATGGATCAAAGGAAGCTTACTATATTGACCATTATCCGGCTAAAAGAGCATCGACGTACAGTGCAGTGGATGGTCATAAAGAGAATCATGTCTTGTGGGAGGTAGGAATTCCCGGTACAGTGGCAGGATTACTACATGCGCAGGAGAAATTTGGAAAATTGTCTCGGAAGGAGGTTTTGGAACCATCTATTAGACTTGCTCGCGAAGGGTTTCCATTATATCCTAAGTTGGCCCATTACCTTATGACCATGAAAGATGCTTTACAGCGATATGGTGGCTGGTCTGTATTTTGCCCGAAGGGAGAGGCTTATATCGGTGAGATTGTCAAACAAGAAGCATTAGCTAATACGCTTCAGAAAATTGCTGATGAAGGTTCTTCAGCTTTCTATAATGGATCTATCGGGGAGAATATAGTTAAGATGTTGAATGAAGACGGTATTCCGATCACAATGTCCGATTTTCAGAATTATAAGGTTTGGACACATAAGATACCGTTAACTACAAATTATAAAAAATGGAAAGTCCTTTCGGCTCCTCCGCCACAAGGGGGACTGGAAATTATCGAAGTCTTGAATATATTGGAACCTTACAATTTGAAAGAAATTGGCTTACCGACACAATCTCCCCGTGCTTTCCAGCTTATTGCTGGAGCCATGCGAGCCGGGATAAGTGACCGAGCATACAGTATAGATCCGAATTGGTCGCATGTACCATCGGATGTATTGATTTCTAAAGCATATGCCATAGAACGTACAAAAGACGTCAGTGCCGTGCCTGTCCCACGTGTAATAAGTCCCGGAAAGATAGATGGATATTTTGGGTTCGGCACGGCAGAGCGAGATAAAAATGCTATCGATGAGAAAGGTGAGACGACCTCACTGTCTGTGGTCGATGCAGAAGGTAACGCGGTAGCATTGACTCAGACCTTGAGCACGGAGTTTGGTAAGCAAGGCGGTTGGGTGGATGGATTTTTTCTGAATAATTCGGGACCGGATTTTTCTCAATCGATCAGACATCCGCTGCCTACGCCTTCTAGCGATTATCTTACCCGTTATTCACCCATTGCCCCGACCATCATACTTGATGAAAATAATACGGTGAAACTTGTCATAGGTTCGCCAGGAGGAACACGTATATCTACCCGGATCATAGAAAACATTATCTATATGTTGGACTATGGCATGGATCCTATGGTAGCGGCCAGAATGCCTAGTATACATGCGTTATCTTCATCAAATGGAGTTCATACGCAAATGGGTTTTGATGGAAAGGTATACGAAGAAGGGCGAAAAAATGGCTATTATTTTCATGTGAATTACGGTGCTATTGCCAGAATATATTCTATCCTGAGAAAGGACGGATACTGGATTGGAGCTGCAGATCAGGTGCACCAAGGAGGAGCGGCTGGATATTGAGAATAAGAGTGTTTAAATGAAAGATAAGGACAACAATAATTTTATTATGAAATATACAACGCTATTGATTACAGCTGCTATTATTTTGGGTTTCTACGCCTGCAATACAGGATTTAAGGACACCATTACGCCAAATGATTTTAAAGGTAGCGATATCGAACGTATTCAAGCTGCAGTGAACGCCGCTAAGGAAACTACACAAAAGGTAGTCATACCCCAAAAAAATGCGAATGGAAGGAATAGTTGGATCATAGATAGTGCTATACTGTTACCAAGCAATATGACTGTTGTTTTGGACAATTGTATCATTCAACTTTCTGATTCTTGTAGAGATAATATGTTCCGTAGCGATAATGTGGGTATCGGTATCACAGATCCGGAATGGAATCATAATATACACCTTGTTGGTATAGGGAATGTGGTATTGAAAGGTGCTAATAACCCCCGAGCGACAGGAGATTCCTACAGAACGCTAACAATGGAGCCAGAAAAGATAAAGCTTTGGAGTATTGATTCGGCAGACAATGTGGGTAGAGTAAGCTATGGAAGTGATGCTGGGAAAGAGGGGCGTAGACAGATGGGGGATTGGCGTAACATCATGATCCTGATCGCCCAAGTGGATGGATTTAGCTTAAAGAATTTAAAAATAGAGAATTCTCACTCTTGGGCTGTGAGCTTTGAAAGGAGCCATAATGTGGAGATTGATGGTATTCGAATTTATAATCCTGAGACCATGATGATTAATGGTGTACAGAAAAAAGTACACAACAAAGATGGAATTAATCTCCGGCAAGGGTGTAAATATTTCCGGATCAATAACATTTCGGGCTTGAATGGAGATGATATCATTGCGTTATCGAGTTTGGATGTTGCGCCATATTTTCATACCCCTGGCGATATAGCTTCTTACCAGGTTACATCCACAAAATGGTATGGGCCTCAAGATGATACCGAACAGGTATGGATCAGAAATGTTCAAACAAATTATGGAGGAGTGGCGATTCGAGCAAGTGGCGATAGTGGAATTCATCATGTTTATATTGATGGTGTCATGACCCAAGACAGACCGGATACCCCACCACCTTATGGTGGTAGCCGCTTTTCAGTAATGGTGAGCGGCCTGAAATACGGTGAACCGTCGATGCCCGGAAAGATTAATAACATTTATGCCATGAACCTGATCGGAGACGGGAAGTCCTTAATTAAAATTGAGGCCCCTGTAGAGGATTGTGCATTTATGAACGGGATTTACACAGGTCAGGCATCTTCGGCTACGCTCTACACTGTTGATAAAGAAACAACTAAAAATGTGCAAATAACTAATGTCATAAAAACATCCGATTAAATGAATACATCGATTGTCTAAAAGTAATCAATTTGTCATGAAATATCTTCCCATAAAAAAATGCCATGCCTTGAAGGTATGGATTATTGTTGCCTGCTTTTCCTTTGGGGCCTCACATTCGATAACTTTCGGCTCTATTAAAATAGGCTGGGCTTCCAGTAATACGACCCCCACTCAGCCTACATTGATCAGCGGACAGTTTTATGCCCGGTATTCAGAAGGTGTCGTTGATTCGCTCTATGCGACAGCTCTGGCTTTAGAGTCTGATGGCAAATCGATAGGGAAGCGCATCGTGATGGTCAGTTGTGATCTGGTGGGTATTCCGGACTATTTGAGAGATCGTGTTCGGGAACTTGTGGTTAAAGCTGTTCCTATATTGAATATGGATGATATTTTGCTGAATGCAACACATACGCATACGGCTCCTGTAATGAGTCAAACCGAGAGCAATGAATTCTATGGAATTCCCTATCAATGGTTTACTCGAGGAAAGACTAGTATGACGCCCAAAGAGTATTTTGAATTTGCAGTTCAAAAAATCTCAGAAGCGGCTATACAGGCCTGGGAAAGCAGGGGCGAGGGAGGAATAAGTTATGGATTGAGTAAAGCCGTTGTCGGACATAATAGATTGCAGGTAGACAGAAATGGAAAGTCGCAGATGTACGGCAATACCAGCCGACCAGAATTTAGTCATATTGAGGGGTATGAAGATCATAATCTCAATTTGCTGTATACCTGGGACCGGTCGGGCAAGTTGACTGGTATTATCATTAATGCGGCTGTCCCGTCACAAGTGAGCGGACAGCTGTATGAGATTTCAGCAGATTTTTGGACAGAGGCACGGACATTATTACGTGAAGAGATAGGTAAAGATCTATTTATCTTATCCCAGGTAAGTGCAGCAGGTGACCAGTCACCCTATACGATGTGGGGTGGACCAGCCGAAGAGCGTATGCAGAGACTAATGGGGTTTGAGAAAGATGGAATAGGGAGGAATACCATCGGCCGTCGGAAGGTGATTGCCCGTCATATCGCCGATGGCGTGACGGCTATTTTACCCTATATGAAAGAGAATATTGAATGGGATCCAATTTTTAGTAAGAAAGTTGAAATCGTTCCTTTACCTAGAAGATCCTTGGGTACATTTAACGCGGAGTTTGTGGAGAACCTTCGCAAAGAGATGGAAGAAAATCAGGCCGAATACGAAAACATGTTGGCTGATCTGACCAAGAACCCCTATAAAAGAGAGGGAAACCGATGGTACAAAGATATTACGACGGCTAATAGTCTCTATGAAAGGGCGAAAAGAGTATATGAACGTTATCAGTCTGTCGACACAGTAGATCCTTTCGTGTGGGTCGAGCTGGGGGCAATCCGCATAAGCGATATGGTATTTGTGAGTAATCCCTTCGAATTGTATCTCGACTACGGAATCCAGATCAAAGTTAAAAGTCCGGCAGTACAGACATTTATCGTACAATTGGCTGGAGCGGGGACGTATCTGCCTACGCAACGTTCCATTGATGGAGGTGCATATGGTGCCGTACCGGCTAGTACAAAGGTCGGCCCTGAAGGAGGAGATGTATTGGTAGATAAGACGGTTGAACTGATCCACTCCTTATGGAATCGTGGAGAGTAATGTATTTCGCACATAAAAAACTTAAAAAGATGAACTTCAAATTAAAGCTTAAAGAATTTGGGCTAGGCCTAGCTATGTTATCGATATTTTTATACGGAGGAGATATCGTAGCCAATGATTTTATTTCAGCATCTGACACATTGAAGCAGAAAGCCCGGGTCACTATTCCCTATACGCTTCCTTGGGATGATATGCCCATTGACCTGTCCTTTGTCTACAAAAACGAGAAGCCTGCTGGAAAGCGGGGATTTCTGAAGGCCAAAGGGGACGATTTTATCTTTGAGGACGGCACGGTAGCCCGGTTTTGGGGGACAAACTTCAACTCCGCCCAATGTTTTCCTTCCCATGAACACAGTGAGAAGGTAGCAAAGCGGTTGGCGAAAGTGGGTATCAATATGGTGCGGCTTCACCAGCTGGATGCTGAATTTGCGACACCGAATATTTTCAGTTTCAGCCGTGGGGAGAATAAAACGGATACACAGTCTCTAGACCCGGAGAGTATGGATCGGTTGGATTACCTGATCTATTGTCTGAAAAGAGAAGGTATCTATGTCTACCTTGATCTGATCACCTATAGGCAGTTCCGGTCGGGAGACGGGATAGAGTCTATCGATCAATTGGACTATGCGGCCAGGCCGCATGCTACGTACAACCGGAAACTGATCGAACTGCAGAAGAAATTCAACGAGGACCTGTGGAGGCATGTCAACCCGTATACGAAATTAGCGTATAAGGACGATCCAGTGATTGCACTGACCGAAGTCATCAACGAGAGCGATCTTTGGTCTCATGTCGATCGTTTTTTTAACGTTGAGCCTTATATTACGGAACTGGAAAATCTGTATATAACATGGGCTGCTGAGAATAATATCAAAGTAGGAAATGAGAAAGTCAAAACCGATCGCAAGACAAATGTCAATATACAGAAGTTCTTTATCGATATTACGACTGAATACTACAGGGAAATGATGGCCCATATGCGGGATCTGGGGGTCAAGATACCGATCACCGGTACGAACTGGCCGCGGAATGCAGCCCATCTGACAGCCCAGCTTGAAGGGGACTTTACAGACACGCACCGTTACCTCTATTATCACTACCGCACGTGGGCCAATAAGGAATTTATCAACGATCCGATGACGGGTCAGGTCGACAATATGATTGCGAGCATGGCATTCAACAGTGTTCACGGTAAGCCCCTGTTTATTTCCGAATGGGAGAATACGTGGCCGAACGAGTTCCGTGCGGACAGTCCGGTGCTGATGGCAGCTATCGGTTCCTTTCAGGGCTGGGGCGGTTCCACGATCCATACATACCGTTATTCACTGGATGAGGAGGTGGACATGCTCGCCAAGCCAATCACGGGGGAGGCGATAGGAGGTAAGCAATATCGCAGCGGCATGTTCGATACGTTCAACGACCCGGCCAAATTCGGTTTGTTTTACCATGCTGCACTGATTACCCGTCGTGGGGACGTGCGTCAGGCGGACAAGACAGTCAGCGTTGTGTTGGACAACCTGTTTGCGGAGCATAATGTGGAGAAAGGTGCATATGCGCTGACGGGAGAACAGCACCGGATAAAAACCGTGGTACCTGGGCAATCCCCTACCGGGGATATCCAGATCGGTATCGACGATGAACTGGTCAAGGGTCGGGAGATCCTGTCTGACACAAAAGAGTTGTACCGTAACCTGGACAAGCAGATCGGTTGGATCAATTCGCCGCGGACGAAGGTGGTATACGGCTTTGTTGGGAAAGAGGATAAGATCGAGCTGAGTGGAGTGAACATTGATACACATACGGATTTTGCGACCATCGCCATCAGTTCTTTGACAGATGACCCGATCACGAGTTCGGGGAACATGCTATTGACAGCAGTGGGCCGGGCAGATAACACGAACGTGCAATACAACGATACGCATACGAAGTTGTTGGATCTGGGGCATGGGCCGATTCAGGTTGAGGTGATTGAGGCTACTATTGAAATCAGGACGGATAAGAACCTGCGCGTACTGGCGATCAATCCTCAGGGTGTGATTACGGGCTTTATGCCTACGACACACAAAGACGGGGTGGTGAGTTTTGAGCTTGGCAAGGCATATCAGTCCATGTATTATCTCATTCAGGAAATGTAACGCGGACGATATATCTATTAAGTTTTATACCATTTTATGCCACAATTGTTACAATTGTAAGACAGTTGTGCAAAAATAGTGTCAAAATTGGAATGATAAGTGGTTTTTTGACCTTGTATCAACGGATAACTTTGAACCTAATCATTGATAAACTTATATAGCTGTCTACACAAGAGATACGAGGAATCGGATCAAATTATAAAAAACAAAAAATGAGACGTTTAAAACAACACGTATTTTACGCAGGCATATTGCTGATCGTATGTGGCATATCTTTTACGGCCAGCGCCCAAGGGAGTGTTGCCGATATCGAGGGAAATAAATACAAGACGATTACGATAGGCAACCAAGAATGGATAGTAGAGAATCTACGCACGACAAAGTTCAACGATGGGACGGCCATTCCAAATATTACGGATAAGAAGGAATGGGTGCATGCGACATCGTCTGGTTATATTTGGTACGATAACGAAATTTCCAACAAGACAGTCTATGGTGGTCTTTATAACTGGCAGGCCGTGGAGACAGGGAAACTTTGTCCGCAGGGCTGGTGTGTGCCGACGGACGATGACTGGACGGCATTATGTGACTACCTAGGAAAGAATGAGAATGTGGTTGCTGCACTCGAAACAGCTGGATTTTCAATCGTTTCTGGAGGGTACCGATATGGTTATTATTGGGGTCCAGGGACCTATCATGAAAAAGATACCAACGGCTATTGGTGGACATCTACTGCAACTACGGAAACCCATGTTTGGTCACGCACAATAAGTCGGGACAAATCGAAGGTCTACCGAAGCTATTTCGAGAAGAACAATGGTTTTGCGGTACGATGTATAAAATGTGAACAATAAAAAAATAAAGATCATGAGAATGAAATTTGGTCTATGGAGCCTAGTACCTTTGTGGGTTATGTTATTTGCCGTTCATGGATGTCCGGCTCAAAAGAGTGCAGATCAAAGTATCGTAACAGACATCGATGGAAATACCTATCATACCGTTGTTATCGGTGATCAGGAATGGATGTTGGAGAACTTAAAGACGACTAAGTACAACGATGGTACGCCCATACCCAATGTGCCGGATGTGACGGAGTGGCGGAATGTGGATGAACCAGGCTATGTTTGGTACGACAACGATATAACTAACAAGGATCTTTATGGGGCATTGTACAACTGGCATGTGGTAGGTACGGGCAAACTGGCTCCGGAAGGTTGGCGCGTGGCAACGGACGAAGACTGGAAGGAATTGGAGCGCTATCTGGGCATGAGCGAGGATCAGATTGAGGGTGTCGCGTTGCGAGGAACTGATGAGGGGGGCAAGCTAAAGGAAGTGGGCACGGTCAATTGGAAGGATCCGAACAAAGGTGCGACGAACGAAGCCGGTCTGACAATAATTCCTGGCGGACGTCGGGATAGTAGCGGCAAATTCTATGATCAGGGTACGGGCTCAACGATATGGACCTCATCGGAGACTTCGATCTCATGTGCTTATTACCGTCATTTTGCAACGAAGATTACAACGATCGGCCGTAATCCCGAGGGAGACAAGAAATTTGGCCTTGCTGTAAGGTGTATTAAGATTAAGTGACGGAAGTTATAGAAGTGCCGCCAATTTACATGCTGTTTTTTTAAATTATGACAAATCTTAAAAAGTTTTTACCGGTCTATTTGATTTTCCTTGCGATGGGGATGGTCGACGCTGCCGGTCCTATGGTGAGCCTTGCGCGCGAGTCTTTCACCTTGTCGATCACGATGGCAACACTACTTCCGCTTTTCGGTTACTTGATGTTCGGATTTCTATCGATCCCAATGGGCGTTGTCCAAGATCGGAAAGGTAAGCTCTTCGTTATCAACCTCGGTCTGGGGCTGATGCTAGCCGGTTTTCTTATTCCGGTATTGTCAGGTATGTACGGCACGATGGATGTAGATAGTGGATCGGGATCTCAATTTTACAAAATTCTTATTGCGGTGTTGTTGATTGGTGGAGGTGGAGCGATTATGCAAGTCGCGGGGAATCCATTCATACGGGATATCTCCCGTGAAGGTGAATATTCCAAGAACCTTTCTATGGCACAGTCTTTTATTACAATAGGTTCCTCACTGGGCTTTTTGGTACCCACGTTGATGTTCAACCTGTTCGGTTTGGACTGGAGCGTGCTGTTTCCAATTTGTTCCTTGATTATCCTGACGGCGATGGTATGGTTCAATCTGAGCGGTATCCGTGAGGAGAAGCAACACAAGGAACATCCAACAACCTTAGCTTCCTGTCTACGACTACTGAAGGATGGTTATGTGCTAGCGATGGTACTGGGGATCTTTATATACTGCGGTGTGGAGATCGCCGTGGCCTCACATACGCCGATCCTGCTGAACGACAAGTTCGGTATCTCGCTGGAGAAGATGGGACTGCTGATTAGCTGGTCACTGTTCTACCTGCCGATTTTTGTCGGCCGTTTTATGGGATCATTCATCATGCGTTATATCGCACCAGCCCGTTTGTTGATCGTCACGGGTGTCTTGGCAGCTGTGGGGGTTCTTATCGTGCTGTTTTCGAACTCATTGGAGTTAACCTTAGCGGGAATCCTAGTGTTAGGTCTAGGCTTTTCAAATATCTTTCCATTGGTGTTTTCCCTGACGATTGACAGGATGCCACAGTACCAGAACGAGCTTTCGGGCCTGATGGTGACGATGATTGTCGGCGGTACATTCCTTCCGATGATTATGGGATCTGTAGCAGATCTGACCAATATCACATTGGCTTTTATTGTCCCACTACTATGCATGTGTTATGTGATATTTTTAGGGGTGTTGAATTATAGGAAAGGATAAATTATTGGAGAGTGGGCGATTTATAGGATTCCATTGGCATCTTTCCATCCTAATACTTGCACGTTGCTTCTGACGTAATGGTCATCACCGCCATAAACCAAAAAGGGATGTACAATATTAGGTTGCGCAATATTGGAGAAATTTTGCAGTCCTTTGAACAGTTCATGCGTCACGGTTTGGGTGGATTTAATTTCATAAACCTCAAAATCACTGCCGGTTTTGCGAAGTAAGTCGACCTCTAATCCACGATGATCCTGCCAAAAATAGTAATGTCGATGTAGGTATCGGTGTGCATTGACTTTAATGAAATTGGCGATAATCATATTTTCAAAAATATTGCCCTTGAGGCGGTTAGTCAATAAATCATCCGGTGTTGATATTTCCAGAAGAAAGCTCAACAGTCCCGTGTCATAAAAATAGAGTTTAGGGGTTTTGACTAACCGTTTGCTGAAATTTTCATGATAAGGGTGTAGAAGAAAGACGATATAGCTGCTTTCCAGAATGGAAAGCCATGATTTGGCGGTTGGTTGGGATATATCACATTCGTTAGCGAGGGCACTGAGGTTGAGTAATTGTCCTGCCCTGCCGGCACATAGCCCCAGAAATGTGCGAAATGTTTGCATATCATGAATATTGACCAATTCTGTTACATCCTTTTCTATATAAGTTTGCACATAGCTGGCGTAATAATCTAGTGGATTTATCTCACGATGATATATGGCAGGATAAGCTCCATGGATACACGCTTTGGTATAATGGTCGGGCAACAAACCTGCATCTGCTAGTTCGTCGTTGTCAAGTGGAAGTAATTTGAACAAAGCCACTCGGCCTGCAAGGCTCTGCGTAATACTTTTCAGCAAATGGAAGTTCTGTGAACCGGAAAGGATGAATTGACCCATTTGTCCAGAGGCATCGACTGTTGTTTGTAAATAGGAGAATAAAGCTGGCACTCGTTGTACCTCGTCAAAAATAGTTTTTTCAGAATATTTCTGCAAGAATCCTTTGGGGTCTTGTTCTGCAAATGTGCGATTATCGAAATCTTCTAGCGAGACATAGGTAAAGTCGGGGAATAGCGATTTTAGCAATGTCGTCTTTCCCGATTGTCGGGGACCCGTGACAGCTAATATCGGAAATTTATCCTTTAATCTTATAATTTCTCGAGCTAAACTCCGGTGAAATAATTCAGTCATATGCAAATTGTTGAGTCAAATATATGGCTAAATTTTGAAATTTCCTGAATTAAATTTTGAAATTTCCTGAGTTAAATTTTGAATTTTACCAAATTTACGCTATAAAAGTGTCATTATACTCAAATATTTGACATGAGTATAAGTTAAATATTCCTGTTTATTATTAGGTTATGGGTTCTGTGAATGCCTTTTGTTTTTGGGAAACGGCAAAATATGGTTAACTTGTTGCCCAATTGTTTTCAACGCAGAAGACCAATGGGAGCATTTCGCCAGTTAGATATCGATCAAACCCTTCTCAGTGCTTTACGGGCTGGGGATGAGACTGCTTTGAATACCATCTTCAAAAAGCACAGCCGGAAAATCCTGTATTTTGCGAAATCTATTGTCAAAAGGCAAGAAGTGGCAGAAGAGATTGTTACAGATAGTATAGTCAAGTTGTGGGAAAAGCGTGAAACATTTCAAACATCCGATAATGTAAATGCATTTTTATATGTCGTCATCAAAAATTTAGGGATCAATTATATCAAATCCGCATATGCTTCCCAAGAGTTTGAGTATGAGATGAGTGAAAGTATATAATTAAAATCCTTGCGTTTTAATTATCCTAATAAGAAATAAAGGTCCATTAAAAAAGCCCAGAAAATAACTTTTCAAACTCACTTAGGTCTTTTGGAAAAGTTTCCTAAGTGACTTTCCAAAGTCTCCGAAGCAACTTTTCCAACTTGCTTCGGAGGTTTTTAAAACGACCACGGTCAATTTTAAAATGACCACGGTCGTTTTTGGCATTTTTTGGGTCAAAAAAAGCCGGTGTCCTTTGGGCACCGGCTCAAGCCAACTGCTTCTAAAGAAACTATTGATCGTTTTTCCTAAAAGTTAAACTTTCTAGTACGCTCTTTATCCGTTTTCCGGGATTAAAAAGAAGACGCTTATGCAGGATATTGTTTGCGGACACTTCTTCTCTGGTTTCGCTGCCTGCACTACTACTGCTCAAACGGAAAGATCCCAAATTGCCCAAACGGACAATATAACCTTGAGAAATGTTCCTTGGTATTTCGCGTACCAGACTTTGCAATACGGCATAGACATCAGCTTCATTGATGGAGGAGGCATGAGAAATATCCGATGCTAAATCTTCCAATACAATCTCCCCGGTGTGAACGGGACGGGCATAGAACTTCTTTGGAGCCTCTGGATCTGACGGGCTCGCGATTTCGATAACGTTGAATTTAATTGACATAATTTGTAAAATTTAAATGTGATAAAATAATATTACTCCGTGTCAAAGACGGTATCTTTCCTTTGACATAACAAACATAAGGAGGTACCGAAAAAGTACTGTCGGAATTGGCGGTTTTGTCGGAAAAGTAGTAATGATAGGATAATTAATTGATCTCAAAAGAAATAAAAACCTTTAATTTATGTTTTACAGCCTTTTTATAGAGGAGAGATTGATGCTTTATTGCGCCGGGATAACCTAAAACGATACGATGACCGCTTGTATATCCAGTGTAATCTGATTGAAGCATATGACCAGTTAATGGATTTTGTGGCAAGGCATCTTCCCGACAAATTTCATCTGCAGGGTGATCAGCGGATCAGCCTGCGTACACGGATATTTAGAGAGGTGGTGGCAAACATTATTATTCACCGTGAATATATGAATGCTCACCCGACGACCTTTATCATATACCGGGATCGGGTCGAAACCGTTAATGCCAACAATCCGCACGGTAATGGCTTATTGCTTCCTGATACATTTATCCCATTTCCCAAAAATCCAATTATAGCAAAATTCTTTATCCAGCTCGGGCGGGTTGATGAATTGGGTTCGGGCATTATTAATGTGTACGAATACCTGAAATATTACAGTCCGGATACTGAACCTCAGTTTATTGAAGACCGTTTGTTTAAAACGGTTATTCCGCTGCCTGTGGATAAATTTTATCCAAAGCTCCATCAGGAATATGGAGCTAATTTCCTAGGCGAGGAGGCTTTGCCGATATATGGGGAAAGTGATGCTGTAAATCGTAAAAGTGATGCTGTAAATCGTAAAAGTGATGCTGTAAATACTATTATAAATGAAACTGCGGGCCGTTCTGTAAATAGGCGGACAAGGGAAAGGTTACTTGAGGAACTGGCAATACTATATCAAGAGGAAAGTTTGTCATCCAGAGAAATACAAAACTTTCTTTCTATCCAAAGAAATACAGCCCAACGGGATATTAAGCTCCTAAAGGATGCTGACCTAGTGAGGTTTGTTGGATCAGCAAAAACAGGAAAGTACCAACTTACGAAAAAGGCCTTCGATATATTCCAATGAGACCAGCTATTGATACGATACCCTATCGCTAAAAAGCTTGATGAATAAAGTCCTTCTTGTATCGGTGTGCGGTCGTGCCGGTAATTAGCTTAAATTGCCTGTTGAAGTGCGAGATATTATTGTAGCCTGTTTTATAACATATCTGCGTAATGGTTAGGTCACTTTTTACAAGGAGTTTACAGGCATTTAGAATCCTGATCTCGTTCAGGAATTGGGTGAAGGTTTTATGAGTTTTGTATTTGAAATAGCGGCAAAAGGAAGCGTTCGTGAGATTAATGAGCTGGGCTACTTTCTCTATATTGATTTCTTCCGAATAATGTTGCATGACGTAATTCATGACTGTATTGATACGGTCTGCATCGGCAAGATTAAGGGTTGTTGCGTAGCCGAGACTGGAAAGGAGCTCGTACTCTTGAGGTTCTAATGTAGAAAGCGCATCCAAGGTTTTGATGAAAGAAATAAGACGGTCAACGCCTGTCTTGGTATTGACGGTTTCTTTGATCAATTGCACAATTTTTTGATGCTGTCTTCCAAAGGGAACCAGAAGGCCTTGTGTACCTAGTTGAAACAATTTTTTGACTCTCGTAAATTCGGGTAGGTCAAAAAAACCTTCCTTTAAAGCATCCTCTGTGAAATGAATGACGTATACGTCTACAATCAAATCTTTATTGCCCTTGTAATACTCTCGGTCATTTTTCCATACATGAGGCAGATTGGAACTAATAAACATCAGGTCTCCGTCGGTAAAATTTCCAATATGGTTACCCATAAAGCGGACCCCATGGCTTTTTTCTACATAAATGATTTCATATTCCGGGTGATAATGCCATGGATAATCCATATAAGGACTTATTTCGTGCTTGACAGAAATCGAAGACGAATGAAGAGAAGGTATTTTTTCTAATTGGGGTTGCATATCGGCTTTTGTACACCTTTTTTTACAGTAGCACTGTTGGTTTATACTATACAATAATATGAAAAATATTTTTATAAATACGATATATGGTGCTTCAATCGATATTTTCTATTTGGAAAAGGTGATTTTTAACGGTTGTTTACATGAAATGTAGTTGAGGGTTGCTTGCAAATATAGTGTCAAAAGTTGAATTAAAAGTGGTTTTTTTACTGTTGTGGAAAGGAGAACTTTGTTTAATAATCGTATAAACTTAATCAGCATGATCATTAGATATGGAATGCGGCCTGGAAGGGGAGAGGATGGAAAGAAAGCGGTAGTTGAGCGTAACAGCCATAGGATCGAAATAAACTAAAAACAAATTATCAATATATTCTTAACGATTTTAAACAACAGATTAATTATGGGTATGGATTTAGGTACAGCTGCCTTTATTGGATTTGGAGAAATTAATTCTCCTAAGGAACTTATCGATGCGAAATGTAACCAAGCAAGAGAAGAGGTAAAATCTCTTGGGATACAGGTTGTAACAACGGATGTCATTACCGACGATCCGGAAGGTAAGGATGTGCAAAGGGGGTTGCGTGATCTCGCTGGTAAAGACTTTGATTTCCTGATTATTTGTCTTGCGGGATGGATTCCTTCGCATGCCGTAATAGCGATTACAAACCAATATAAAGACAAACCCATGATTTTATGGGGTCTCGCCGGTGATATCGAAAACGGACGGATTGTGACAGCTGCGGCACAGGCGGGTACTACAGCGCTGCGTAAGGTGTTTGATGATTTAGGGTACAAGTTTAGGTATATCTACAATATTATTGGTCAGCCATCGCCATTGCAGGCTATTAAGGATATGGCGGCTGCATCATCGGCTATTCGATCCCTTGAAAAATCTACGGTGGGAATGATGGGCTTTCGGGATATGAAGCTCTACAATACGCTGTATGAAGGCTTGTCTTTAAAATCGAAGATAGGTGTCGAGATCGATTATTTTGAGATGCTGGAAATGGTACAAGAGGCGGAAGACATTCATCATACGGAGGTGAATGCGGTGTTGGAAAAAATAAAGGGTGAATGGAATTTTCTCAAACCCATAGATGATGATTTTCTGAAGCAGGGTATCAAATATTATTTGGCGATTCGTAAGATCGCTGAACGCAATAATTTTGATGCGATATCCTTGAAGGATGTTGATGGAATGAAGAAGATTCTTCATTTCCCGCCGGCTTTCATCTTTATGTTGCTATCGGATGAACTGAACGTGTGCACCATTCCTGAAAATGATGCGATGGGAGCTGTTACCCAATTGGTCATGAAGTATGTTACAGGTCAATGTGCTGCCTATTTCGAGTTTTATGAATTTTTCGAAAATAGCGTGTTGATTGGTGTTCCCGATTATGTGCCTGCGGAGGTCGTTAAAGGAAAGATAAAAGTAACACCGGCTGCTTTTGGTGGTATCAGTGGAGGTTTGTTAAATGTGTCGGAGGTGAAGGAGGGTTTGATAACCCTAGCTAGGCTTTCCAACACAGGTGACCAGTATATGATGCATATCGCCACAGGCGAGGGCAAGTTTAGGGCTTGGGAGGAAGCGGGATGGACGCAGCCTGCGCCACAATTGCCTAGTTTGGAGGTCTTTCTTAATGGTCCCGTAGAGAAGTTTGCACAAAATATATCCGGACAGCATTACATTATAGCTTATGGCAACCACGTTAAAGCACTAATGGATTTCTGTTACCTGAAAAATATCAAAGTAGTATTCGATGAGCAAGTATGATGCGGTTATTGCGGGGTACCTCTGTGTCGATATGATACCTCAGTTCAAACCTGGTGAGGGGTTCGGGAACATTGCGGAAGTGCTGAAGCCTGGTCGTTTGATCGAAGTCGATGGCATGGATGTTACCTTGGGGGGGGTAGTGGGTAATACCGGATTGGCCATGTCACGGTTTGCTAAAAAGGTTTATCTGACTGGCTTGATTGGAGATGACTTTATAGGTAGGATTGTACAGGATCGTTTGTCGAGTTATGGACTTTTAACCGGAATAGAAACGACACAGCAGGGGGGAACGGCTTTTGGTCTTGTGGTAGCCCCTCCGGGAATTGACCGTATCTTTTTGGAATCACCGGGTTGTAATACGGTATTCGGAAATGACCATATTGATTACGATGTGGTCGCACAAAGCCGATTGTTTCACTTTGGCTATCCCCCGCTTTTAAAGCAATTCTATAAGGAAGATGGTGCTCAGTTGTACGATATGTTTGTCCGTATCCACCAAATGGGGGTACTTACTTCGCTGGACTTTAGTTTGCCGGATACAGAAAGTGAGTCCGGACGTATCGATTGGAACCGGATACTACAAAAGACATTGCCTTTTGTAGACATCTTTGTACCCAGCTTGGAGGAAGCGATGCAGGTCATGATGCCTGAAGAGTATGTGGAGATTCTTGCTTCTGCTGATGGGCGAGACGTCATCGATTGTATTCCTTTAGCAATGATTCGTGAAGTTGGAGCCCGGATTATGAAAGCCGGAACCAAGATTTTATTGATCAAAGCCGGGCATCGGGGAATTTATCTGTGGACAGGTGATGTGTCTTCCCTGAATGAAAAAGCCGTATTAAAATTGGATACGGACGACTGGAATAACAGACAACTGTGGTGTGATATTTATCCGGTTGATGATACGAGGATGAAAAATGCTTCAGGTGCGGGTGATACGGCTTCTGCCGCATTTCTTGCAGCTATCCTCGAGGGAGAGACAATCGCTCGCTCGCTGAAGTATGCGGCATTGGCGGGACGGAATAATTTGTATTGTAATGATCTCTATAGTGAATTGAGCGATTGGGAGGAGATGAAAAATGAAATTGGCGCAGACGCATTACATACCATAAACGATTTGGCATTATCGGAAGAGACAAATACTTCTGGTGTGGAAAAAACAATATATAGGAAATAATTTAATTTTTATAAAATGGAAATTACACAAAGTATAGCAAAAGATTGGTGGAAGGAAAACGCGCAGGATATTCCTCGGCTAATAACAGAGACGCCGGGTCCTGAATCGCGTCGGATGCACGAGAATACGGCGAAGTACATGAAAGGCCTGAGTTCGCAGGTAAAGTTATTCCCTGTGGCCTTTGAAGAAGGCTTTGGGATTACCCTTACGGATGTCGATGGCAATAAGTATTTGGATTTCTCCTCCGGTATTTATGTGACCTCGTTGGGACACTGTCATCCAAAAATATCGGAGGCGATAAGTTATTGGGCTAAAAAATTGATGAATGCGCATGATTTCGCTACACCTGTAAAGGAGAAGTTGATGGAAAAAATGGCTGACATTCTGCCTGGTAATTTGAATGCTATTCAGTTGTATTCGGATGGAACAACAGCTGTGGAGGCCGCTATTCGTGCCGCACGTGCAATTACGGGCCGGACTGAATTTATATCGGCGTATCGTGATTTTCATGGCAAAACTATGGCAGCTGTTAGTGCTGCGCAGATGCACCGGGGCAATACATTTAGCTATGGACCAACAAGAGCACCAGGATTCTATATGGTTCCCCGTCCTGATCCATATCGTCCTTTATGGACAAAGGCAGATGGTACGATCGATACAGATGCTTACATCAAGTTCTATGAACAATTTTTGATTGAAGGGACCGTAGGAAATGTAGCGGCCTTTGTCTTAGAGCCTGCTCAAGGTTGGGCTGGAAGTATTTTTCCACCGGAGGATTTCTTTCCTAAATTAAGAAAGCTTTGTGATAAGTATGGTATCTTGTTGTATGATGATGAAGTATTGGCAGGTATGGGACGTACCGGAGAATGGTTAACGCTGAACCATTGGGATGTCGTACCTGATATTGTGACTTTTGGTAAATCATTCGGAAACGGATTTCCGGTAACGGCCATGGTGGTTAGTGAAGAAAATGGTGAAGCACTGGAGAAAATTTCGGCTTCTTCTAGCTATGGAGGTAATCCTATGGCCTGTGCTGCTGCGTTGGCTTCTATTGAAGTCATTGAAGACGAGGAAATACTGGAAAATGTGCGGACGGTAGGGGACTACTTTATGAAGCGCATGCTAAAAATGAAAGAAGAGCATCCGATTATCGGGGATGTCAAAGGAAAGGGATTTTTGTTGGGTATGGAGTTGGTTAAAGATAAGAAAACGAAAGAACCTTTCGAGGAAGCTGGTAAATTAGTGTACCAATATGCTTTTAAAAAGGGATTGGCATGGATTCCTGCTGGTCATATTTTAAGAATGTCCCCTCCGTTGATTATGGACGAAAAGTATGCCACAATGGGGATGGATATTATTGAAGATGCTATCACAAGAGTGGAAAAGGAGTTTGGTTATAAATAATAACAAGCGGTCTAAAAATTAATAAAAATTCGAAAGTGGTTAAAAACCAGTCTCTAAATTAATAACAGATAAGATGAAATCATATAGAATAAACCGGATGTTTCATCCCATTTCTAAAAAATGTTTTGATGTCGCCATCGATCATGGATTTTTTAATGAAATAGGTTTCTTAAAAGGTATCGAGAATATACAGTCGGCCATCGAAACGGTCGTAAAGGCCGCACCCGATGCGATACAGCTCACGGTAGGGCAGCTGGATTACTTGCAGCAAACTCCTGGCCGGCATAAACCTTCGTTGGTCTTGCGCACCGATGTGGCTAATGTGTACGGGAAATCATTGCCTACGACTGCTTTTAGCAAAATGATTGATAATCCTGTACTCCAGGCTGTCAGGGCTGATGCGGTCTGTATGTGTGTCAACTTATTCAGTATTCCGGGCGCACCGGAGGTGACAGCCCAGTGTATCGATAACATATTAAAGATAAAACCTGAATCGGATTACTACGGTATGCCTTTGATGATCGAGCCACTCGTTTTTAGCCCTAATGAAGAGGCAGGTGGTTATATGGTGGATGGGGATCTCGACAAAATTCTGCCATTGGTCAGACAAGCCGTCGAATTGGGCGCTGATATTATCAAAGCTGATCCCTGTGATGATGTAACGGAGTATCACCGCGTCGTAGAGATTGCAGGGGATAGACCTGTTTTGGTAAGAGGTGGTGGCAAGACCTCTGATGAAGAGATCTTGAAGCGTACGAAGAGTTTGATGGAGCAGGGTGTGGCCGGCATCGTATACGGGCGGAATATTATTCAGCATGAGCATCCTTCGCGTATTACACGAGCCTTAATGGGTATTGTACATGATGGTATATCTGTTGAAGAGGCTCTGAATCTAATGCAGGCGGATTAAATTGAATAGTTTATTTTAATACATCTAATGATGTCTGACACAATTAACACCCCGTCTTCCCGTCCTATCAAGGCTATTATCAGCGGTTCGTTGGCGAACCTGCTGGTTTGGTTCGATTGGTATGTCTACGCGGCTTTCGCGATCTATTTTTCGGCGTCTTTTTTTCCCCATGGTAGCCAGACCGTCCAGCTGTTGCAGACGGCTGGTGTCTTTGCCCTGGGGTTTCTGATGCGCCCTGTAGGGGGCTGGTTCCTTGGTGCTTTTGCGGACCGTTTCGGCCGACGTAAGTCTATGCTATTATCGGTATTCCTGATGTCGTTCGGCTCACTGCTGATCGCCATTATGCCGACCTACGACAGCATCGGTGTGTATGCACCCATTCTGCTGCTCTTTGCCCGACTTATCCAGGGCCTGAGCATCGGTGGTGGTACGGGTATCACCACGGCCTACCTGACGGAGATGTCGCCACCCGGTAAGCGGGGCTTCTATGCGAGCTTTCAGTACCTGACCCTTGTTGGGGGGCAGATCCTGGCCCTCGGTCTGCTGATCGTGCTACAGAAGTTCCTGCTGAGCGACGCACAGCTCCATGAGTGGGGCTGGCGGATCCCCTTTGGGATCGGTGCAGTACTGACACTCGGGATGCTGTACCTGCAGGGCAATATCCAGGAGACCAAGGCCTACCAGGCCGCCAGTGTGAAGACCGGGGCAAAGAAGAGCATCTGGTCGCAGCTCGTTCAGCACCCGCGGGCAATGATGATGGTGGTCGGGCTGACCCTTGGCGGTACGCTGGCGTTCTACACGGCGATCGTGTACATGCAGAAATACCTGGTCAACACGGGTGGTATCTCCAAGGAGGACGCCACGGTGATCACTTTTGTAGCGCTGCTGGTCTTTGCCCTGGTGCAGCCGCTCTTCGGAGCGATCTCCGACCGTATCGGCCGTCGTCCATTGCTGGTTACCTTTGGTGTGCTGGGCGTCTGTACGACGGTTCCACTGATGACGGCGATCAGCAATGCGACCTCGAACTGGACGGTATTCGGTCTGCTGGTGGTGTACCTGCTGATCCTGAGCCTGTACTCGAGCATCAGCGTGGTGGTCAAGGCGGAGATCTTTCCGGCGGAGGTCCGGGTGATCGGCGCAGGCCTTCCGCATGCGGTCACGGTGGCAGTCTTCGGTGGATCGGCAGAGTACGTAGCGCTGTGGCTGAAGAGTGTCGGCCACGAGATGTGGTTCTACTGGTATGTTACGCTGGGTATCCTGATCTCGCTGCTGATGTTTGTGTTCATGAAGGATACGCGTACGAACAACAAGATAGACGGTGAGCCGCACGGGTAAGGTATGGCTTGCATGACATGATAACTTTCATCACAAAAAAATGAACAGTCAATACGATATTATTGTAATAGGAGCGGGGTTGGTGGGGCTTTCGACAGCGTACCACCTAGCCAAAGCCCATCCGGGGAAGCGCATCCTTGTCCTTGAAAAGGAGGACGGGGTCGCGGCGCACCAGTCAGGGCACAACAGCGGCGTGATACATAGCGGTATATACTATGCGCCGGGGAGCCTGAAGGCACAGAACTGCATCTCGGGGTACAACCTCCTGATCGATTTTGCCAGGGAGCACGGTGTTCCCTTTGATATCTGCGGTAAGGTGATCGTGGCAACGGAGCTGAACGAGCTACCGGCGCTGAAGAAGATCCACGAGCGTGGGATAGCGAACGGTCTGTCGGGTCTGAGGGTGCTGTCGCAGCAGGAACTCAGGGAGGTAGAGCCGCATGTGTTGGGCGAACAGGCACTCTGGGTACCTCAGGCAGGTATCATTGACTACCCGATGGTCGCGCAACGGCTTCGGGAGCTGTTCGAGGGTGAGCTGGGCGGTTCCGTGGCTTTCAATGAAGAAGTGGTGGCAATCCGGGAGGAGAGTGGCTCGGTGATGGTAGAGACCTTAAAGGATACCTACCGGTCCTCGCATCTGGTCAGTTGTGCCGGATTGCATTCGGACCGTGTTACGGCATTGGTCGACCGGTCGAACGATCTGCGTATCGTTCCTTTCAAGGGCTGTTATTACAAGCTCAAACCGGAGAAGGAGTACCTGGTGAACAATCTTGTCTATCCTGTTCCGGATCCGAAGTTTCCGTTCCTTGGCGTCCACTTTACACGTATGGTCAACGGTGGTGTGGAGGCCGGTCCGAATGCGGTTCTTTCGCTGAAGCGGGAGGGTTATGCTGCGGGCAGTGTTTCCTGGAAGGATACGGTGGATACGTTGAGCTGGCCGGGCTTTTGGAAGATCGCGATGAAATATGGGGCGACTGGCCTGGAAGAGATGTACAGATCGGTGTCCAAGAAGGCCTTTACGAAAGCGTTGAAGAGGCTTGTTCCGGAGATCCGGGAGGATGATCTGGTGGATGGCGGTGCAGGGGTGCGTGCGCAGGCCTGCAGCCGTGAGGGTAAGCTGGTCGACGACTTTGACTTCAAGGTTATCGGACGGACGATGCATGTACGCAATGCACCATCTCCTGCTGCTACATCGTGCCTTTCCATCGGACATACCCTTGCGCAAGAGGCGGCAAAGCACATGTTTTGATAGAGCACCCGTTATTTTTAAAATGATTTATAAATAAAAACACAGAACAAGATGAATAGAATTTTCTTATTTATGCTTATAACAGGTTTTCTGGCATTTAGCTGCGGACAACCGAGGCCGGAGGTTATCAATGCTTACGATTATGAGCTGGTGAAGCACGACACTTTCCAAATGGCTGCGGTAGCTTCCGCACACCCATTGGCAAGTGAAGTCGGGCGACAGATCTTGGAACAGGGTGGCACGGCTGTGGACGCTGCGATAGCGGTCAATTATGCACTGGCTGTTGTATACCCGAATGCGGGCAACATCGGTGGCGGTGGCTTCATGGTCCTGCATACGAAGGGTGGTGGGTCGCACACCGTCGAGTTTCGGGAAAAGGCGCCAGCTCTGGCCCATCGTGATATGTACTTGGATTCGTTGGGAAATGCGGACTTGTCGAACAGTCAGCGGGGACATCTATCGCCTGGTGTCCCGGGTTCGGTAGCGGGAATGGAGCTGGTCCACAAGAAATTTGGGACAATGGATTTCAAAAAGTTGATTCAACCGGCGATCGACCTTGCGGAGAAGGGTTTTGCAATTACCGAGCGGGAGGCCGAGGGGCTGAACAAGACCAAAGCGGACTTCATCCGCTATAATACCCAGACGCCCGCATTTGTCAAAAATGAGCCTTGGAAAGCAAATGATACCTTGGTACAGACGGATCTTGCCAATACCTTGAAACGCATTCAGCAGGAAGGTTCTAAAGGTTTTTATGAAGGGGAGACGGCACGGCTTATTGAGGAGGAGATGAAGCGTGGTGGAGGGATCATTAGCACGGAGGACTTGCGGGCTTATACTGCGGTAGAACGTGATCCTATCGTATTTAAGTATAAAGATTATGAGATTATCAGCATGGGGTTGCCAACCAGTGGTGGTGTACTGCTTCGGCAAATGATGGGCATGGTCGAGCCTTATCCCTTGAGTGAATATGGCTTTCAGCGTAAGGAAGCTATCAACGTGATGGTGGAGGCAGAACGTAGGGCGTATGCGGACCGTGCGGAGTACCTTGGGGACGTGGACTTTGTGGATGTTCCTCTTACGCAGTTATTGGATACGGGTTATATACGTTCGCGGATGGCGGACTTTACTCCATTAAAAGCCTCCAAAAGTGCGGATATAAAAGCTGGCTTGGGTAAGGAGAGTGAGGAAACGACCCATTTCTCGATTATTGATAAGGACGGGAATATGGTGTCCCTGACGACTACGATCAACAGTTCGTACGGTAGCAGGGTTGTTGTGGGTGGTGCGGGGTTTATCTTGAACAACGGGATGGACAACTTCAGCGCGAAACCGGGTGCACCTAATAGGTTCGGTCTACTAGGGACTGAGGCCAATTCGATCGCCCCAGGTAAACGCATGCTGAGTTCTATGACACCGACGATTGTCCGAAAGGATAATAAGCCTTATATGGTGGTAGGAACACCCGGAGGGTCAACGATTATTACTTCGGTGTTCCAGGCGCTATTGAACGTATTGGAGTTTGATATGTCTGCCTATGATGCGATTAATAAGCCTAGGTTTCATCATCAGTGGCAGCCTGATGTGATCTATATTGAAGAGGATTTTGATCCCCAGGCGAGAAAGGATGCGGAGACTTTGGGATATATTTTTGAAGAGCGGGAGAATATTGGCCGCATGGAAATGTTGCTGATCCGCAATGGTGTGATCGAAGCTGTGGGAGATAGACGGGGGGATGATAGTGTCGCAGGGTATTAAAACGAGGGGATAGGTGAAAGGTCAAGGGGAGAGGACTAATGAGGAAACACATTAAAATCTAAAACTATGAATGAAGCTGGCTTAGGGATGGGATCATCCAAGGAGAAAGATTTGCAGCATCTATTTAATGAAGGATGTTATGAGGCTTTTGCGGAGGTGTATCGCAGCTATTGGGAACAGTTTTATAATTATGTTTTTCGATTGTGTCAGTCAGAAGCTAAAACTGAAGATATTTTACAGGATGTCTTTGCTGATCTTTGGGAATTAAGAGGAACCCTTGGGCATGTTCATTCCTTGCGTGCCTATGTTTTTGCAATGGTTAGAAGTAAGACATTGAAAATGCTCTATCGAGAAAGACGAATACCGCAGGAACAGATTGATCTCTTGGAAGATCAACTATGTCAGTCGGAGTGGGGAGTTTTGGACAATCTGGTAGCAGAAGAAATAGAATTGGCTATCTCTTCCACAGTTCAGGGTATGCCAGCGCGTATGCAACAGACATTCGTCAAAAGTAGATACGAAGGATACAGCCGTAAGGAAATTTCGGAAGAAATGGGTGTGAGTGATGAGACAGTCAAGAAGCAAATCCAGCATTCTTTAAGATTAATAAAGACACGATTATCCCACTTGTATACCTTTTTTCTCTAACTTCCTAAAATATAATATTTTCAGCTTGTAGCTGAACAACGAAGCCATCTCTAAATATAGGGATGGCTTCGTTTATTAAGGTCTTTTATAACAACCTACACGTCTACCGTAGCGTCCATCAGGAAATCTTCGTGTTTAAGGTGAACGATCTCCATTGATTTTTCGTAGTTGGTTGATTTCTTAGAAAAGAAGTCGTGTTGAGTCGTCTCCGTATTCAGACCATTCAATACAATAGGGTTGACCTGCTTTACTTCAAAGATAGGGTCGAAGCCGAGATTCATCAGCGCTTTATTCCCATTGTACCTCACATATTCTTTCACCTCTGCTGTCAAACCTACTACGGTATAAAGCTCTTCAGTGTATTTGATTTCATTTTCATAGAGCTCATTCAACAGAGCTAGGAAACGTTGCTTTACTTCTTCTTTGTTTGGAAGTTTTGCGAATACTTCTTGCGCGATTAAGCCTACAAATATCCCGTGAATAGATTCGTCTGCGACAATTTTCTTGATAATATCTGCAGAGGCAACCATTTGCCCTTGACCACATAACCAAAGTGGCAAGAAAAAGCCCGAATAGAATAAGAAAGACTCCAGTAGTACAGAAGAAGCTAATGCCATGAAGAGCTCTTCGTCTGTAGGATTTTCTTTATCAACACCTCGGTAATTTTTATCTATAGTAGAAGCTTTGAATTGCAGGAATTTATTTTGTGCCACCCAGCCAAATACATCGTTAATCTCGTTGGTTGTCGATACTGTCGTAAAGATCGTCGAATAGGATTTAGCATGGATAGCTTCCATCATACACATATAGGACAGTACAGCCTTGTTTTGTAAAGAGTCGATATGGTCAATGATTTTAGGCATACCGGTATGGCTCTGTAAGGTGTCCAAAAGGGTCAAGCCTCCTAATGCTTTTTTATAGCATTCTTTCATATCCCAGCTTAAGCCTTTCCAACTATCGATATCTTTTGATGGAATGTACTCCGTATCGATCCAAAATTGTTTAATATTTTGCTCCCAGAACATCAAGGCATAATCGTTGTCGGGGGTATTCCAGTTGACAGCTGTAAATTGTTTCATTATTAAATAGATATTAGACGTTAGATGTTAGATGTTAGATCATAGACATGAGCATTAATTTGTCTAATGTCTCACATCTATAATCTAATATCTTCTTATTAAGCTGAACAAGAAATACACTCTTCAATAGTAGATTTACGTGTACGTGTATAATATAAGGATTTCAATCCAAGTTTATGTGCATAGATATAATACTTTGCAAGATCACGAGTCGAATCCTTTGAATTTGTATGAAGGATTGTCGATACGCCTTGATCGATATGACGCTGTATGACAGAGATCAGTTTCAACACCTTCATCTGGTCCATATCATAGGCCGACTTGAAGTAGAAATAATTGTCATTTGTCAGGTACGGCATAGGATAGTAAGTTGTACTATCGCCATATTCACGCACTTCGATAATGTCTACAATAGGCATGACGGATGCAGTAGCATTCATGATGTAAGACGTCGACTGATTTGGTGCGATGGCTAAGCGATATGCATGGTAAATGCCATGTTCTTGTATTTGTGCTTTAAGATTGTCCCAGTCTTCGATAGTCGGGATATGGACACCTTCGAACAGTTCTTTGACTTTGTCTGTTTTGGGAAGATAATCCCGGTTCAAGTATTTGTCAAAATAAGTTCCGTCAGCGTAAGCAGATTTTTCAAATCCTACAAAGGTCTTGCCGCGTTCTTTTGCGATTTCCATGGATGCTTCCAACGAGTAGTAGTTCATCATCATGAAGAAAGTATTGGCAAAGTCTAAAGCCTCTGTTGATTCGTACATAATGAAGCTTTTGGCTAAGTAGCCATGTAAGTTCATAGCTCCCAATCCGACAGAGTGTAACTCTCTGTTAGCTTTTGCTATAGAAGGTACCATCTCGATATCGGTGACATCTGTCACGACCGTCAGTGTACGCATGGCCGTTTTTACAGCTTCTTTGATTCGCTTATTGTCCATGACCGCAGCAATGTTCAGCGAACCTAGGTTACACGAAATACCGTAGCGGATAGTATCTTCTTTGCCATAAATATTGATGTCTGACACCTCAGATACTTGCATGATCTCGGTACATAGGTTTGAAAACTTAACTTTTCCAATCTCGTTTAACGCATGTACGCGGTTGGTATTCTCTTTGAAGAAAATGTAAGGGTACCCTGATTCTTTTTGTGTCTGGGCGATCTTAACCAACATATGACGGGCATTGACTTTCTTTTTCTTTACGTTAGGGTTCGTAATAAGCTCATCATACATAAGGTCCATGTCCATCTCATCGAGATATTGGCCATATTCCTGCACTACGGTATGTGGATAGATTAAGTAGCAAGGCTCATCTTTTTCGGCCAGCTCCATAAACTTGTCAGGAATGATAATACCGATCGAGAGTGATTTGATACGTACCTTCTCATCCACGTTGATCTTTTTACAATCCAAAAATTCTTCAATATCGGAATGAAAGATGTTCAAGTAAACAGCACCAGCACCGGGACGTTGACCAAGCTGGTTGGCATATGAAAAAGTATCTTCCATAATTTTCATAATAGGAAGTACACCTCCTGCACGGCCATCTACACCTTTGATTGCTTCACCACGTGCACGGATTTTTGATATGTTAAATGATACCCCTCCACCGATAGAGGATAGTTTCATCGCCGAATCAACAGCATAACCAATACCATTTAAGTTATCGCCTATTTCATCTAAGAAACACGAAACCAATTCACCGGAACGTTTTTTTCCAGCATTCAAGAATGTCGGGGTAGCGGGCTGATATTCTTGATTGATCATGATTTCGGCATATTCGATAGCTTTTTGGACACCACCTTCCCGGGCTAAGAACAAAGAAACGGCGACGACACGGTCTTCATAGCGTTCTAGGAACTTCTCACCCGAATCATCCCGCAGGGCATAGCTTTGGAAGAATTTGAAGGCAGCCATAAAGGATTGAAAGCGAAACTTTTTGGCGAAGACAAAATTGTATACCTGCTCCATCTCTTCGAATGTAAACCACTGATAGAAGTCGATATAGTAGTTATGTTCGACCAAATAATCAATTTTTTCTTTGAGTGTATAAAAGAAAACAGTGTTCTTATTGACATACTCTAAGAAATAGGCGCGCACAGCCTCTTTATCTTTGTGGAGGCTGTACTCGTCATCATGTTTGATCATGATTTCGTTGTTAAGCAATATCCAGTTTTTTGCTACCTCGTTTGCTATCATAGTATTGATTCTTAATTATATCTATAAATTGATTAATATCTTCCATTGTTCCCGAAAGCTCAAATTTGAATGCTAATGGGATATCATACATCGTTGCTACCTTATCTCCAGCAATACCGAAGTTTCTTCCCCAGTTACGATTCCCGCTAGAGCTTACGGAAAATATTTTGTCGCTATGACTTTTCATAAAGTCTTCCGTTAGCGTCGGTATTTTGCCGAAGTTGGTCGTGAATGTAACCAAGTGGCCAGGAACATCCACCTCCATGTTTTCTTGGATGCGGCATGCTGACCAACCTGTAACCTGTATTACCTTCTCGATAAAACGTTGCACATTACCAGTTTTACTATCGTAATATAAATGGATCATGTTTCGCTCCTCTTAATCTGTCGATAATAGTTTATTTAGCAATTGCTGCTAACTCCTCGGGCTTGAAACCGATAATACGGTGCCTTACTTCATCATTTTCTAACACAATAACCGTAGGCACTGTACGAACCTTAAATTTAACAGCGAGCTCTGGTTCATCAAAAGGATTTACCGTCTCATATGAAATGCCTTTACTGTCCAAGTAAGTAGACACCTGTGCACAAGGCGCACAATCGTTTTTTTCGAATTTAATGATTCTAGCCATGTCTTTTATGTTAGTTTTAACGTTTTTCCCCTTCGGTAGACGTTTGAAATTTATAAAATAACGCTGAATTGAGATAGTGACAATCTCAACTAAAACAAATATCCTATATTTTACGAGTTAGAGGTAGTTATACTTTTCCACATTATATCTTGTCTTTGATCCAAAAGCTACCTAGCGATGTTTGTTTTTTGCTAAAAATCTGTATTACAGCAGTTAGTGTATGTTGATAACTTTAAAAAAGACCTTTTTATGAATAATCTTCGCTATGTCAAATATACGATTTTTTTCTCAAAAAGTCTTCATAATATAGTAGGTTTCAAAGGGAAAATAGTATATTATGGGGCAATTTAAAACCCAAATTTTTACTAAGATCTATTTGAATGAAACACGTCCTCCTTTTTCTTTTTTTTACCTTCTTATGGTTATCCTGCTAAGGGAAATATCTTCCATCTGTTGTGGGAGCAAGATCAGTTTCTGGAGAAATATTTGAAGAATAAAGAGGAATAGACAGGAAGGTAAAGTGTGTATTATATTCAAAAAAATAAGGGGCGATCGTTCGATCACCCCTTAGCTTATTGTATTGATTTAATCGTTGAGATTAAAAGTGGAATGCTACAAATACTCGGCCTGAAGTATTTGTGTTAAAATTAGAGTAGTTGTCTTTTTCGTTTGTCTTGACCGTTTCAGTCTTAACGCTTGATGTCGCTGGATCCCATGATTCAGTCGTTATTTCAGTTGTTCGTCCCATCTTGTTTGTGTCAAAATAAAGACCAAGTCCCAATTCGCCACCAATAGAAATTTTAGGAGCAACAAAGTACTCGACACCCGCAAAGCCACCTAAACCGATAAATGAATCTTTGCCATTTTTTTCAGATGTGGGGCGTGATCCAGGATTTGTTGCTGTAAGAGCGTTCCCATACGTGTACTTCTCTGAAGAACCATCAAAACCAAAAGCAACTTCACCACCATAAAATCCTTGAAGACGACCGTACCCACGACGCAATTCGTACCCTACAGCTAGCTCGAAGTTATTGTATTTCTCCGTATAAGTGTCTTTGACTTGTGCGGGTGGAGTTGTGGTTGATGTAACATCGTTTACTTCGTCCGTTTCTTTATAAGAACTGAAGTTGAAACCTACTCGTGCACGTACTGCTGTCTTGTCTGTCAAGAAATACTTGCCAAATAATGCACCTTGTCTAGCATCGAAAGATGGAGCGCTATTATATGCATCCGTAAAGAAGTTACCGATGTAACCTAGGAAAGGATCAGCGTCAATACCGATAGCGATATCGCCTTTAGCAGGTAAAATGTTTTGACCGATTTTGGTAGTTGTGCCTAGCTCTCTTTGATCTTCTTGAGCCGAAGCTACGCCAACGATCAATAAGCTTGTTGCAATTGAAAGTAAAGTTTTTCTCATAATAAATTGTTAAGTAAATGTATTTGATTCACCACCATGGCGAACCTTTTCGGGGGACGAAGATAGAAAAAAATGGATATGATCCAAAAGGATAAATATTTTTGAATAACAATAAAAAAATATTGTCTTTCGGTAATATTATTAATGTTTTGAATATCAGCGTATGAGATGTTAATATCCGAATAAAGATTTATATTGTCGATAAAAAATAAAAATCGACAAGGAACAAAAAATACGATTTGCTCTTGTCGATTGTAAAAATATCAAGTTGTTTGGTTAGACCAAATACTCAAATAATGTCTGATCTTTATTGATTTCAATGAAATCAAATTTATAAGCTTTTAGCTTTTCAATGAAGGTGATATAATCTTTGGGATCGTTGAGTTCGATACCTACGAGGGCAGGTCCCCGCTCACGTTCGGTCTTTTTGATGTATTCAAAGCGTGTGATATCATCTTTTGGTCCCAAGACTTCGGTTACCAGCAGACGCAGAGCACCTGGACGTTGTGGGAAGCGCACGATGAAGTAATGTTTAAAACCTTCATACAGGAGAGACATCTCCTTGATCTCGCTCATCCGGTCAATGTCATTGTTTCCTCCGGAGACAATACAGACGACCTTTTGGCCTTTGATTTCTTCTTTATGGAATTCTAAAGCAGCAATAGATAATGCACCAGCAGGTTCAGCAACGATAGCGTCTTTATTGTAGAGCTCCAGGATGGTTGTGCATATTTTGCCTTCAGGGATAGATTTGACGCTATCCAACAGCTGGCTGCTGATTTCATAGGTCAATGCACCGATTTTCTTTACTGCTGCTCCATCGACAAATTTATTGATACGGTCGAGTTCAATCGGGCTACCATGATTCAATGCGGCTTGCATGGATGCGGCACCTTCTGGTTCTACACCATAAAGTTTAGTTGTTGGAGAGAACTTTTTCATATGGTAGCTTACACCTGAGGAAAGGCCCCCTCCACCGATGGGAATTAGAATGGCGTCGACATCTGGCAGATCTTCCAAAATCTCGACTGCTACTGTACCTTGGCCTTCAATTACTTTGATGTCGTCAAAGGGAGGGATGAAAGCCATATTATTTTCATCGGCATATTCCAGGGCAGCTTTTTGACAATCGTCAAAGGTGTCTCCTGTCAATACGATTTCAATATTCCCATTACCCCACATCTCTGTTTGTGTAATCTTTTGACGAGGAGTAGGTCCGGGCATAAAAATTACCCCTTTTATATCCAGTTTTTTGCAGGAGAAAGCTACCCCCTGCGCATGATTTCCCGCACTTGCACAAACTACCCCCCGTTGTCGTTCATCTTCGGCAAGACTACTGATTTTATTGAAGGCACCTCGGAGCTTATACGAACGTACAACCTGAAGATCCTCTCTTTTTAAATAAATATCGGCTCCGTATTTTTCGGACAGATGAAGATTGTATTGTAAAGGGGTGCGGGTGACGACGCCTTTTAGCCTTTCTTTGGCCTGTACGGAATCTATATGTAATGTTGATAAGTCCATGTGTTTTTGTTCTACTTTACCAACGATAACAAATCTTCGTCGTTGATGTTCTTTTTAGCATCCGCTAACACCAAAAAACGTTGATAAGTATCGGCGAGAGCATCTTTATCTAAACTATAACCAAGGCGCTCCAAATGATGCTTTAGGGCGTGACGACCCGAACGTGCAGTCAAGATGATATCGGCTTCTTCTAATCCGACATCTTCTGGACGAATGATTTCATAGTTTTCCCGGTGTTTTAAGAAACCATCTTGGTGTATACCGGAACTGTGAGCAAAAGCATTACGCCCCACAATAGCCTTATTGGGTTGGACAGGCATGTTCATCATATCGCTTACTTTGCGCGATATGTAGGTAAACATTTTGCTGTTAATGCTGGAAGATAGATTTCCGAAAGCTTGGTGGTGTACTTTCATGATCATGGCAACCTCCTCCAACGACGTATTGCCCGCACGTTCGCCAATACCGTTAATGGTACATTCGATCTGACGGGCACCATTTTGTACAGCCGCGATCGAATTAGCAGTCGCCAAACCAAGGTCGTTATGACAGTGGGCCGAGATAATAGCCTGATCGATATTTTTTACATGCTCTTTTAAATACTTTATTTTAGCACCATATTGATCTGGAAGACAATAACCGTTCGTATCCGGGATGTTGACTACAGTTGCTCCTGCAGCAATGACGGCCTCAACCATTTGGGCCAAAAAAGCCAAATCTGCGCGGCCTGCATCTTCTGCATAGAACTCCACATCTTCCACATAAGATTTGGCATGTTTAACGGCGGCTATCGCTCTTTCTAATATTTCTTCACGTGTGCTGTTAAACTTATATTTGATATGCATATCCGAAGCACCTATACCGGTGTGGATACGTGGTCTCTTCGCATATTGTAAAGCGTCGGCAGCGACATCAATATCATTTTTATTTGCTCTAGTCAGCGCACAGATGATGACATCGTTCACGGCTTTGGACAACTCTACTACCGATTGGAAATCTCCGGGACTGGAAACAGGAAATCCAGCTTCGATGATATCGACGCCTAAACGTTCCAAGTCTTTGGCAATATCAATTTTCTCCGGTGTAGTTAATTGACACCCGGGTACTTGTTCGCCGTCACGTAAAGTCGTGTCGAAAATATAGATGTGATTCGGATCGTGTAGCATAATTTTAAAATTAAAAAGTTAAAACCGAGCTTGCGAGCTCATCGAAGATAATTAAAAAGTCAAAAATTCCAATACCTTAGTACCCATTTCATGAGTACCTAAAATTTTATCTGCAGGGGTATGTGCGTTAGCGATATCTCCGGTTCTCCATCCTGCCTTTAAGGTTTCTGCAACAGCAGTAGTTACTGCTTTCGCTTCTTCTTGAAGACCGAAAGCAATATCCAACAGGAGGGCTGCAGAAAGAATAGAAGCTAGGGGATTGGCTTTATTTTGCCCCGCAATATCGTGGGCGGACCCGTGTATTGGCTCAAAGAAGCCGGTACCATCTCCGATCGAAGCTGAAGCCAACATACCCATGGACCCGGCTATCTGTGACGCTTCGTCCGTTAAGATGTCGCCGAAAAGGTTTGCCGTAAGTACTACATCAAATTTTTTCGGATTTTTGACCAGTTGCATCGCCGCATTGTCGATAAACATATGTTCTGTCTCCACATCCGGATATTCTAGAGCGATCTCTTGCACAACTTCTCGCCACAGCCGTGATGTTTCTAATACATTTGCTTTGTCTACCGAACAAAGTCTTTTGTTGCGTGTACGAGCAGCGTCAAAAGCTTTGCGGGCGATACGTTCTACTTCATAACGATGGTAATTCATCAGGTCTGAGGCAAAGGTGTTGTCTTCGTTTCGCGTTTTCTCACCGAAATATACATCTCCTGTCAGCTCACGAAAGAAAAGAATATCCGTACCGCGCAATACTTCGGGTTTGAGGCTAGAAGCATCCAACAGTTCATCAAACAATAGAATAGGACGTAAGTTAGCATAAAGCCCCAATTCTTTCCTTATTTTCAGTAAACCTTGTTCAGGACGCACTTTTGCGGAAGGGTCATTGTCGTATTTCGCATGACCAATAGCACCGAACAAAATCGCATCGGAAGCCTTCGCTTTTTCTAATGTTTCGTCGGGCAGTGGATTACCTGAGGATTCGATGGCTGTATGACCCATAATAGCCTCATCAAACACGAACTCGTGGTTATAACGCTGCGCGATTACTTCCAAGACTTGTTTTCCCCAAGTAGTCACTTCTTGTCCAATTCCATCGCCAGGAATAATTAGGATATTTTTGTTCATCTTTTACTTTTACCTTTCGATTTTACGTTGTTATATGTTTTCTAATATTTTTTCGCGAGATATCACCTCACCTTTCTCCAATACAATTCTATGTTCGATACAAGAAGGTAGCTGGCTTTCATAGTGGCCTACATAAACTAATGTTTTTCCATGCGCAGCAAGCTCATCCACGATATCATTGAAATATTTGGCCTGTTCGTTGTCCAATCCTTGGCATGGTTCGTCTAAAACCAACAAAGGTGGGTTTTTAATAATCGTTCTCGCCAATAAAGCCAACCGTTGCTTACCCAAAGGTAAGGTATGTAACAAATGATCTTTATAAGTTGTCAGATCAAAAAAATCCAGCAGCTCTTCGATATGTTTCTTTTCTTGAAATTTGACATCAATAAACCAGCCGATGCTATCGTAAAAGCCGGAAGCAATAGTATGCCAAACTGTTGCATTTTGATCAAAATACCAATGCATTTCGGGAGAAATAATCCCGATCTTTTCCTTGATATCCCAAATACTTTCGCCTGAACCACGTTTGTGGCCAAATAAGGTAATGTCGTGTCCATAGGCCTGGGGGTGATCTCCGTTGATTAAGCTCAGTAATGTTGATTTTCCCGAACCATTGGGGCCTTGTAACAACCATTTTTCACCTACTTTTATTTCCCATGAAACGTTTTTGAGCACTTCTTTCTCGCCGTATCGTACGGATACGTTATGAAGTTTCGCCACAGTTTGGTAAGATACCGTTGGAAAATCCAGGAGAAAATCGGGGAGAGGTTTTCGTTCCCGAAGAGCGTCTCTCGCAAATGCATCCCGGGAAGCTACTTTATCGATTTGCCCATCGATCAGATGTGCATACCGATTGATAGACCGTGGTAGTTCATTGTCGTTGCTTATTAAAATCAATTGGACTCCCTCATCGGCTAATTGGTCCAGCCGACGGTTTAAGACTACTCTTGACTGTTTGTCTAGGCCTGTATACGGTTCGTCAATAATCAATAGTTGTGGTTTTGACCATAAACCTTTTACCAGCTGTAGCTTTTTATGCTCGCCACTTGATAATTCGATGAGCTGTGATTGTTGAATGTCAGCAAAACCGAATTCCTCGACAAAATCCTTGATGGTAGCAAAATCTAGATTTTCTTTTGCGGCGAAGTGCTCCAGCTCGGCTTGTACGGTCAGGGTATCCTGACCTTGATGATGATTATAACGTTGCTGATAATAGAAGTTACGGTCACCCTCCAGGTTGGTGAATTGATACCAGTTGGAAATATAGACAGCCTTCGCCGGTAGAGTACTGTTCGTATCAAAAGCGATTTTCAGCTCTCCCTGTCCTTGCAGCAGTCCCGAAATAGCCTTTGCTAACGTTGTTTTGCCTGAGCCGCTTTTTCCACCCAGTAGATAATGTTCTCCTTTTTGAATAGACCAAGACAGACCATTCAATACCGTAGTTGGGGGGTACTGAATGGTGAGACGGTTGATATACACGAAAGGCTCAGTCATCTATCTATAAAACGAAAAAGGTCTTGTTTTTTCAAAATCTTCAATCTGTGCTTTATGGCTCAAAATATAGTCGATATCGTCATAGCCATTAATCAGACAGGACTTTTTATAGGCATTGATTTCGAATTCAAATTGATCTCCCGTCTTCGCTATAGTAACCGTTTGGGCTTCCAGATCCACTAAGATTTCGGTATTGGGATCCGCAAACACCTGTTCGAATATTTTTTCTAAGAACTCATCGGACACCGTAATTGGTAATACACCATTGTTCAACGCGTTTCCTTTAAAAATATCTGCGAAGAAGGAGCTGATGACGACATCGAAGCCATAGTCTTGAATCGCCCAAGCAGCGTGTTCCCGTGAAGAACCACACCCAAAGTTCTTACCTCCTACGAGAATCCTGCCCGTATAGGTTGGGTCATTCATCACAAAGTCAGCTTTCGGCTGGTTGTCACTGTCAAACCGCCAATCACGAAACAGGTTGTTTCCAAAACCTTCCCGTGTCGTTGCCTTAAGGAAACGGGCGGGGATAATCTGATCCGTATCAATATTTTCAATCGGTAAGGGAACTACCGTTGAAGTTAATTTTTCAAACTTTCTCATATTTCAAAGTAACAATCTGAACTAAATAAGCTCTCTTACATCAACAACTTTTCCGGTAATGGCAGCGGCAGCGGCAGTCAAAGGACTGACCAGCATGGTGCGTGCATTAGGTCCTTGACGACCTTCGAAGTTCCTATTTGATGTTGAGACACAATATTTTCCAGCCGGAATTTTATCCTCGTTCATTCCCAAGCAAGCGGAACAGCCTGGTTCACGAAGCAGGAATCCGGCTTCTTCGAAAATCTTGTCGATACCTTCTTTTATCGCTTGCGCTTCTACCTGTTTTGAACCCGGAACAATCCATACCTCTACACTATCTGCTTTTTGCTTACCTTGGACAAATGAGGCAACTTGACGCAGATCTTCAATACGTGAATTGGTGCAACTTCCGATGAAGACATAATCTACTGGTTTGCCCAATACTGGCTCACCATCCTGGAAGCCCATGTAATCCAATGCTTTTTTGTAGGATGGTTGTTCACTTTCAGGCTGCGAAGAGGTCGTCGGAATGTTCTCTGTTACCCCTATACCCATGCCTGGATTTGTACCGTAAGTAATCATAGGCTGGATATCGGCGGCATCAAAGATTAAAACTTCGTCAAATTGTGCGTCCTCATCTGAATAGAGTGTTTCCCAATAGGCAAGAGCCTCATCCCACTTTTCGTCCTTGGGTGCAAACTCACGGCCATAGATGTAGTCAAATGTCGTTTGATCTGGAGCAATCAAGCCTCCCCGAGCACCCATTTCGATACTCATATTACAGATGGTCATACGACCTTCCATGCTTAAGGAGCGAATAGCAGAGCCTGCATACTCCACAAAATATCCCGTGCCTCCAGCAGCGGATATCTTAGAAATAATATATAAAATAATATCTTTCGCACCCACACCATTGCCTAGCTCTCCATTAACCTCGATTTTCATCGTTTTAGGTTTTTGTTGTAATAGACATTGTGTCGCAAAAACCTGTTCGACCTGTGAGGTACCGATACCGAATGCAATTGCGCCAAAAGCTCCATGTGTAGAAGTATGGCTATCGCCACATACCATGGTTTTTCCAGGTAGGGTAATTCCTAACTCCGGACCAATGACGTGTACAATACCTTGGTAAGGATGTCCAAGTCCATATAGTTCGATGCCAAACTCTTTGGTGTTTTTGGTTAGCATATCCACCTGGTAGCGGGAAAGCTCTTCCTTTATCGGCAAATGTTGGTTTAACGTAGGGACATTATGGTCTGCTGTAGCTACCGTTTGTTGTGGACGAAACACAGGCAGACCTCTTTTACGTAATCCATCAAATGCTTGAGGTGAGGTCACCTCATGAATCAGGTGAGTGTCAATGTATAGAATATCCGGAAATCCTTCTTGACTCTTGACAACATGTGCATCCCAAATTTTTTCTACTAGTGTTTTTCCCATTTTCTCTCTCTTTTTTTAGTGGTCAGTTATCAGTAACCAGTTGTCAGTGAACAGTAATCAGTTATATAGTACTGACTACTGTTCACTGATAACTGACTACTTCAACTTAAACTGTTTTAATCGCTTTCATTGCGGTCATGGCTTTACGTAGTCTTTGACCGACGATTTCTACAGGATGGTTACGTAGTATTTCGTTCACTTGTACCAATTTCACGTTATCTACCGCAGCATCTTTACCTTCATTGTAGTTTTTACCTACAACATCCGTATCGACTTTCTTCATGAAATCAGCCAACAAAGGCTTACAAGCCTGATCGAATAAGTAACAACCGTATTCGGCAGTATCTGAAATTACACGGTTCATTTCGAACAATTTTTTACGTGCAATCGTATTGGCGATTAATGGGGTTTCGTGTAATGACTCATAATAAGCAGATTCGGGTTTAATACCGGCATCCACCATTGTTTCAAAAGCAAGCTCTACGCCAGCTCTTACGAAAGCCACCATTAATAGGTAGTTGTCAAAATATTCTTGTTCACCGATTTTCACATCACCTGCAGGTGTTTTTTCAAAAGCAGTTTCACCGGTTTCGGCTCTCCATTTTAGTAAGTTAGCATCGCCATTTGCCCAGTCTTCCATCATGGTCTTGCTGAATTCACCAGCCATGATATCATCTTGGTGTTTCTGGAACAAGGGACGCATGATATCTTTCAATTCTTCGGACAATTCGAAAGCTTTGATTTTTGCAGGGTTGCTCAAACGATCTAACATACCGCTTACACCACCATGCTTTAAGGCTTCAGTGATGACTTCCACACCATATTGAACCAATTTGGAAGCATAACCGGCATCGATACCTTTTTCAACCATTTTGTCGAAAGATAAAATAGATCCCGTCTGTAGCAAGCCACAAAGGATAGTTTGCTCGCCCATTAAGTCCGATTTAACCTCAGCCACAAAGGAGGATTTCAATACACCTGCATGGTGACCACCAGTGCCTACACAGTAAGCTTTTGCCTCTGCCCATCCTTTACCTTGTGGGTCGTTTTCCGGATGTACAGCGATTAAGGTAGGGACACCAAAACCTCTTAGGAACTCAGCACGTACCTCAGACCCCGGAGACTTCGGAGCAACCATAATTACGGTAAGGTCCTTACGGATCTGCATACCTTCTTCCACGATGTTAAAACCATGTGAATACGATAGTGTGGCACCTTGTTTCATCAAGGGTTGTACCGCGTTGATAACATTAGTGTGCTGCTTGTCAGGCGTTAGATTGATGACCAAATCCGCAGTGGGGATTAGCTCGTCGTATGTGCCTACTTTAAAGTTGTTGTCTGTTGCATTTTTCCACGAATCTCTCTTTTGCTCGATGGCCTCTTTACGCAAAGCGTAAGATACATCTAAACCACTATCTCTAAGGTTCAAACCTTGATTTAAACCTTGTGCACCTGCACCTACGATTACAATTTTTTTGCCTTTTAATGCTTCTACGCCATCAGAAAAATCTGCAGGATCCATAAATTCTGCCTGTCCCAATTGGATTAATTGTTCTCTCAGAGATAACGTGTTGAAATAATTTGCCATTGTTCTATTTATTTAATTTTGTCTGTTTAGATCTTAGTTATTTAGTGTTATTGATTATTCTTCTCTGTGCCAAAGCATAGCCAAAATGCAAGTTGTCGTGACCAGCAGTAGTTACGATAACTTCTTCTATACTATTCATTACCGCGTGGAATGTTGACGTTGAAAAAGGCGTGATTTCTTTAAATACGTCTGCATTATAATCCTTTTCTATCTGTTGGATTGTTTGCAGAGCCAATACTTTTAAATCATCAACTTCTTCCTGCGACACCGTATAAGTAGGTTTTGTTCCTTTTGTATAACTTGGACCATACTTTACTACATAATCAGGTTTCACTCCGGTACGAAGATAACATAGTCCTTGTGTAGCGACGATGATATGTCCAAAGTTCCAGATAATATTATTATTAAATCCATCTGGAATATGGTTCAATTGCTCGATCGTCAATCCATCGATCAATCCAATAAATGCCTTGCGTGCGTCTATGATAAATTTGAATGTCTTTTCCATTTTATAGTATTGCGTAGCTCCTTTATCTTTGCTCCTTACATGGTAAACACTTTATCCTGTTGGTCCAAGAACTCATTTTCAACGATCTCTTGGGAAGGTTCCGCTTTCTCGAATTGCTTTAGTTTGGAATGGAAGCCAGCACTATCCTTAATAATCGCTATCCGGGCACCACGCACAAATTCAATAAGACTGTATTTGCCTAATTCTTCGGTCAGACGATCAATCTCTTCGCGATGTCCTGCTGTTTCAAAGACAATATAGTCATTGCGGATGACCACAACATTGGCCCCATATTGACGTAATAGGCGCTCTACATAGGCTTTCTCAGCGATGATATCTGCAGGGACTTTATACAAAGCTTGTTCCTGCCAGATGAGCTCATCGTTTGTGTTGAAATACGCTTTTAACACCTCCACTTGTTTCTCGATTTGACGACACAGTTTACGGACCACCTCATCACTTTCTGTAATTAAGATAGTAAAGCGGTGTATACCCTCTACTTCAGAAGGAGAAGTATTCAAACTCTCGATGTTAATTTTTCGACGAGAAAATATTCCCGAGATACGACCTATCATTCCGATAGAGTTCTCGGTATATATAGTTATGGTATATTCTTGTTTTTCCATTTTATTTCAATCTAATCTCTGATACTGCAGTACCTTGTGCTACCATCGGGAATACATTGTTCTCCTTACCTACGACTACTTCTAACAGGTAAGAGCCGTCGTGCTCCAACATAGTTTTTAATGCTTGTTCCAGATCTTTCCGCTCCGAGATCTTGTTACCTTCGATATAGTAAGATTTGGCCAAAGCAACAAAGTCAGGACTAGTAATATTGACAAAAGAATATCGTTTATCGTTGAACAGCTGTTGCCATTGTCTTACCATACCTAAGAAGCTGTTGTTTAAGATTAGGATTTTGACTTTGGCACCGAATTGCATAATGGTTCCGAGTTCTTGCAAAGTCATTTGGAAGCCCCCATCACCGATAACAGCGATGATGTCGCGATGTGGAGCTCCATACCACGCCCCGATCGCCGCGGGTAATCCAAACCCCATGGTTCCAAGACCTCCGGAGGTAACGTTGGATTTACTTTGGTTGAATTTCGCATAACGACATGCAATCATTTGGTGCTGACCTACATCCGTCACGATGACAGCATCGCCGTTTGTCAGCTCGTTCAATACACGAATGACTTCTCCCATCGTCATGATATCCGATGTGGGGTTTAGTTCGTCATGAATCACTTCTTTTATTTCTTCTTGTTCCAGTGTACGAAACTCCTGTACCCAGGAACTGTGGTCTATTTTCTCGATATACTGTGTCAACAAAGGTAAGGTTTCTTTACAATCTCCCCATACCGGAACAGTTGCTTTGACATTCTTGTCGATCTCGGCAGGGTCGATATCCAAATGGATCACTTTGGCTTGTTTGGCATACTTATCCAAACGGCCGGTTACCCGGTCATCGAAGCGCATACCTATTGCAATAAGAACATCACAGGAGTTGGTCATAACATTTGGCGCATAATTACCGTGCATACCCAACATACCTACATGTAAAGGATGGTCTGTTTCCAATGCACTCAGTCCCATAACAGTAGCAGCTGCAGGGAAACCTCCCTTTTCGATAAAAGCTTTAAACTCCTGTTCTGCTTTTCCAAGAATGATCCCTTGGCCAAAAACAACAAAGGGTTTTTTTGCAGCATTGATTATTTTCGCTGCTTCCTCCACATACTCTTTTCGCACGATAGGAGCAGGTCTGTAACTGCGGATATGATTGCATTTTTCATAGCCCTGGTAATCGAATAGCTGGATCTGTGCATTTTTGGTTATGTCGATTAACACCGGTCCTGGACGGCCTGTCTGTGCAATATAAAAGGCTTTAGCGAGCACACTCGGGATTTCGGTAGCATCTGTCACCTGGTAATTCCACTTCGTGACAGGTGTAGTAATATTAATGACATCCGTCTCTTGGAAAGCATCTGTACCCAACAAAGAAGCGAAGACTTGTCCGGTAATACAGACAATAGGGTTGCTGTCTATCATAGCGTCGGCTAGTCCGGTGACCAAATTGGTTGCACCCGGACCACTCGTCGCAAAAGCTACACCTACACGTCCAGATGTACGTGCATATCCTTGGGCCGCATGAATTCCACCTTGTTCGTGGCGGACGAGGATGTGCCTCAGCTGATCGTTATAGTCATACAAAGCATCATAGATGGGCATAATAGCACCACCTGGATAACCAAAAACGGTATCCACTCCTTCATGAATCAAAGCTTCCAATACAGCTTGTGAACCACTTAGTTCTGTGAGGGGCGCTGTAATTTTGGTTTCCTTTGTTTCTGTTTTTTCCAGTGTACTCATTTTATATAGATATTAGATTTGAGACATTAGACTTTAGATACCGTCTAACCCTTCTCTATTTTCTAGTTTATATTATTTAAATGGAGGATTTTCATTATGTTCAAAAATAGGAGCTATAAAAATGTTTAGTATCTCATGTCTCCTATCTCCTATCTAATTACAAATCCGTTACACACCCTTGTGATGCGTTAGCTACTGTTTTTGCATATTTATACAGCACACCCTTTGTTACTTTCAAGGGCGGCTGCGTCCAGCTAGCTTTACGTTTTGCGATTTCTTCCTCCGATAGCTGCACATTGATCGTATTGTTCACCGCATCGATCACGATGATATCATCGTCTTTTACTAGACCGATCAGTCCACCCTCATATGCTTCTGGCGTGATATGTCCTACCACAAAACCGTGTGTGCCTCCTGAGAAACGGCCATCTGTGATAAGAGCCACAGAATTGCCTAAACCTGCCCCGATAATAAGGGAAGTTGGTTTTAGCATTTCCGGCATTCCCGGAGCACCCTTTGGACCTTCGTTCTTGATAACAATCACATCGCCCGGTTTAATTCTTCCTGATGCTACTCCCGCAGCCAGATCATGTTCACCATCGAATACACGAGCAGGACCGGTAAATTGCTCACCCTCTTTACCAGATATTTTAGCGACCGAACCTTGCTCAGCGAGATTACCATAGAGGATCTGTAGATGTCCTGTTGCTTTAATCGGTTTGTTCAACGGTTGAACAATAGCTTGGTCGTAATCCATAATAGATTTCACACCTTCCAGATTTTCCGCTATAGTCTTGCCCGTTACCGTCAAACAATCACCATGCAATAATCCTTCCTCTAATAAATACTTCATGACGGCTGGAGTGCCCCCATATTGATGTAAATCTTGCATCAGGAATTTACCAGAAGGTTTAAAATCGGCCAATACGGGTGTTTCGTCAGACATCCGTTGAAAATCATCTGGGGTAATATCCACACCGACAGATTTGCCTATGGCGATAAAATGTAATACGGCGTTCGTAGACCCCCCCATAACAACGATCAGGCGCATCGCATTTTCAAAAGCCTTCCGTGTCATAATATCCGAGGGTTTGATATCTTTTTCCAAAAGGATATGCATGTATTTACCAACTTCGAGGCATTCTTTTTTCTTTTCTTCGGATACCGCAGGATTGGAAGAGGAGTACGGTAAGCTCATCCCCAACGCTTCGATAGCAGCAGCCATGGTATTGGCTGTGTACATACCACCACAAGCCCCAGCTCCCGGACAGGTATGACGAATAACACCGTCATAGTCCTCATCAGAGATATTACCGGCTATTTTTTTGCCCAAAGCTTCGAACGCCGATACAATATTAAGTTCCTCACCTTTATAATAGCCTGGTGCAATTGTGCCACCGTAAAGCATAATCGCTGGACGATCCAGTCTTCCCATCGCCATAATAGATCCCGGCATATTTTTATCACAACCCGGAATAGCTACCACACCATCATAATACTGACCTCCACAAATCGTTTCGATACTATCCGCAATAACATCACGTGACACCAACGAATAACGCATACCGTCAGTACCGTTGCTCATACCATCACTCACACCGATCGTGCCAAAAGTTAGACCTACGAGGTCATTGGCCCAAATTCCCTTTTTTACGATTTGTGCTAAATCATTCAAGTGCATATTACACGTATTGCCGTCATAACCCATGCTGGCAATGCCCACTTGGGCCTTGTCCATATCTGCATCGGTCAATCCAATACCATATAACATGGCCTTTGCAGCAGGCTGCGTTTCGTCTTGTGTAAAAGTACGGCTGTATTTGTTTAACACCGTTCCGTTATCAGATGATGACTTCATAATTCTCTTGCTCTAATACTAAATTTTTATATTTTCGTTGAATGGAAGCTCCTATAGTGTGTTCCCATTCTTCTTTGTACGTAATATGATCTATTTGTTGGATACCAATAATCTCCGCGGCTGTTCCGCTTAAGAATGCACTATCTGCAGTATACAAGTCCTGTATAGTCAGTTTTTTCTCCACGATGTCAAAGCCCAGTTCCTGACAGATAGCAATGACCGTCTCCCTTGTGATACCCGGAAAGATGTTGTCCAATGGAGGGGTATAGATTTTAAAATCCTTTTCAATGAATATGTTTTCGCTGGAAGCTTGTGATACGAAACCCTCATGATCTAAGAGTATGGCCTCATCAAAACCCTTCTTTATGGAGTCACTTGTCGCCAAGATGGAATTGATATACTGACCCGAAACTTTAGCATCGATATGAAAAGATTTTGGATTCGGCCGCTCTATCGGAGAAATATTTACACGAAGGAGGTTTTGCCCTAAATAAGGCCCCCATTCCCATGCCGCTATCATGATATGCGCATCATTAGATGTCGTCAAGTGCATATTCGAGCCCGAAAAGACCAATGGTCTAATATAGGCCGCCCGAAGATTATTGGCTTCGAGTAGTTCATAGCTCTTCTCAATAAGGGAACAATTTTTCCACGTATAGGGAAGGCCAATAGCCTCGCATGATTTTTGTAATCGTTCGAAGTGTTGTTCTGCTTTAAAGATACGCGTGCCATTATGCGTGCTATAGGCACGAAGTCCTTCGAATGCACTATAACCATAGTGAAGCGATTGACCGAACAAGTCCACTCTTGCATGGCTTGCTTTTACAAACTCGCCATTCAAGTATATCAAAGTGTCCTGATTATAGTACTGCATACCCGATGTTTTTAGCATAATAAAACGTCCTTCCTCAAAAACAATTTTATTGTAATAAATTATTACTTTGTTAAGTTACCTTGATTTAAGATTCTTTACAATAGGCAAACAAATTATTTTCAAAAAGTTTTATATTTTGGTATTTTAATATTTATAAAATATTATTTTGTTAAAATATTAAAATATAAAACATATATCTTTTGTTGGCAGACTATAATTAAAATCGGTATATTTTTTTGTGAAGTGTATTTTTTGTTTTTCTGCCGAAATTCTTCCTGAAAAGAGGTTTTCTTCTCCTAAAGTTGCAAAAAAGGCCCTTAAAACAGATCGTCTTAAGGGCCTTAAAATTATCGTATTCTACGTGTTAATTTGTCAAAATTCCTTCAGCTAAAACGATGATATTGTTGTCCTTTGCTTCTACTACGCCTCCATTGATCCGGATGACCTCCTCGCCGTTGTTTCCCTTGATGATGATTTTGCCGTTGTCTAGTGTAGAAACAATAGCAGCATGGTCTTTCAGAATCTGGAAAGAACCAGCACTTCCAGGTACCGTAACTGCGGTGACATCACCCTCGTAGGCTAATTTGTCCGGAGTAATAATGGTTAATTTCATTCTTTGTTTTAGATATGAGATATGAGACTTGAGACATTAGATTTGAGACTTGAGAATTTATTGTTTTCAGATAGATATGAGATAACCTTAAATCTATTATCTCATATCTAATGTCTCACATCTAACTAAACAGCTTCTGCTAATAATTTTTTGCCTTTTTCGATAGCTTCTTCGATAGTACCTACTAAGTTGAAAGCTGCTTCAGGGTACTCGTCTACTTCTCCATCGATAATCATATTGAATCCTTTGATCGTATCTTTGATATCGACCAATACACCTTTGAGACCTGTGAATTGCTCTGCTACGTGGAAAGGTTGCGATAAGAAACGTTGTACACGACGCGCGCGTTGCACCGTCAACTTATCTTCTTCCGAAAGTTCATCCATACCCAAGATGGCGATGATATCCTGAAGTTCTTTATAGCGTTGTAAGATTTCTTTAACGCGTTGAGCAGTATTATAATGTTCGTCACCTAAAACTGCAGGAGAAAGGATGCGTGAAGTCGAATCCAATGGATCTACTGCAGGGTAGATACCGAGTTCAGCAATCTTACGAGACAATACCGTTGTAGCATCCAAGTGGGCGAAAGTTGTCGCAGGAGCAGGGTCAGTCAAGTCATCCGCAGGTACATATACAGCTTGTACTGAAGTAATGGATCCATTTTTCGTAGAGGTGATACGTTCTTGCATCAAACCCATCTCCGTAGCTAACGTAGGCTGGTAACCTACTGCAGAAGGCATACGTCCTAATAGAGCAGATACCTCAGATCCCGCCTGTGTAAAACGGAAGATGTTATCAATAAAAAACAATACATCACGTCCTTGACCTTCACCATCACCATCACGGAAATATTCGGCTACTGTAAGACCCGATAAAGCTACACGAGCACGTGCACCCGGAGGCTCATTCATCTGGCCAAATACGAAAGTACATTTTGATTCTTTCAACAATTCCTGATCAATGCTTTCAATAGGCCATTCTCCTTTTTCCATGCCCTCCATAAAGTGGTCGCCATATTTGATAATACCAGATTCAAGCATCTCACGAAGTAAGTCATTTCCTTCACGCGTACGTTCACCTACGCCGGCAAATACCGAAAGACCACCGTGACCTTTTGCGATGTTATTGATCAGCTCTTGAATCAATACAGTTTTACCTACACCAGCACCACCAAATAAACCAATCTTACCACCTTTGGCATAAGGTTCCAGCAAGTCAATGACTTTGATACCAGTGAAAAGAATTTCTGATTCGGTAGACAAGTCTTCAAAACGAGGAGGTACATTATGGATTGGACGTCCATTGGTTGTGTCTAATGCGCGAATACCGTCGATAGGGTCGCCAACTACGTTAAATACACGGCCTTTGATTTCTTCACCAATAGGCATCTTAATAGGAGCGCCAGTGTCGACAACTTTCATTCCGCGAACCAATCCTTCGGTAGCATCCATCGCAATTGTACGGACACGTTCCTCACCTAAGTGTTGTTGAACCTCTAAAACGATACGTTGTCCATTTTCTTTCTCAATGTACAAAGCATCGTAAATCTTAGGAAGATTTTCATTGTCGGCAAAGTTGACGTCAACTATTGGGCCGATAATCTGCGCTATTTTACCAATATTGGGCATATTATAAGGACTAAATTTATTATTCAATTCTATGGCCGCTTTTATGCAGCCGTATTTTGGAATGCAAAAATAAGCTTTATCCGTTTAAAACCAAAACATTAAAAGAAATAAATGAAAGAATGTTTTACGAGTTCTTCTTCAACTGTTCGTCCAATAACTGCCTACGAAGTTGTTGCTCTTTTTCCAATGCTTTCTTTTTAAAGCTATGAAGCTCGTCTTGCACTTCTTCCGCTGTTTTTCGGTGCTCTACAGCATCTACCCGTGCTTTTCTAAAAGAGGCTATAATAATAAGCAGACCCAGGGCTAGTACAATGATGATGGACCATACTAAGGTATGATAAAAACCCTTATCAAGGTTGGTTCCGAGAAATCCTATGGTTTGGGTTTTTGATTTTTCGTCCGCTAAATGTTGTTGCAATGAGGTGATTGTATCCTGCAAGTTTTTGATGGTACTGGAGGAATTGCCGGTTTGCGCTTTGAGTTGTGCTATTTCTTTTTTATAGGTATTGAGACTGTCATTTACATTCCTTTGGATGATTTCGACATTGGATCTTCGGATAAGTTTAAAGTCTGCATCTTGTGACTTGGATTGGCTTAATAGTGTCGAGAATTGAGTGTTAATGTCTAACTCGGCTTGCAGTTGTTGCTGTAACGTTAATTGGCCTTTTGACGTGGAAATACATAGTATAAGAAAGGTAAATAATAAAAATCTTGCCATGATATATAAATTAGCGCGTTTTGTGAATCCTAAAGTTCATAAATAAACTCCAACTAATCAAATATCGGGCCGTTAATTTATTGTATTTTGATGATAGAAAAGAATGAACCGATATGCAAGCAGTTCACGATTAGCCAGCGCTGGATATGCAGTGCAAAGTGCCTTGTTGGATTGGTGTACACAATTCCTCCTTTTTGTGGGATATCGTTTTGGGTTATCTAACTAGGCAGTCAAAATAATTGGAGATTATGTGGATTTTGATTATTTTCATATAAACCTAATTTAAATAAAGCATGATGTTTAACAGTAAATACGATATTTGTTTACTAGGGTTAGTATTAGCCGGATTGGCTAAATTTAAATACTGCCCTTGCGCAGTACCCAGTTATCCAGACAATGAATACCGCAGATCCTTGCTTGATGGTACACCACACTATTGACTCAAGTATATTTGTTGACGATAATGGTCAAACCTACATATATTGGGGGAAATCACTTTGCTAATTAGATCTTACACATACAGTTAAAGTTATGTTATTATTAGGAATAGATTTAGGAACGTCATCCATTAAAGTGTCCGTTATCGATGCACAGAACCATAGGAGAATTGTTTCTACGCAATATCCCGAGACGGAAGCCGTGATACTGTCGGAACAGGCAGGCTGGGCAGAGCAAGACCCACAAACATGGTGGACATATACCAAAGCTGCTATACACAAACTGAATAGTACAGGTATGTATAATCCAAAACATATTGGTGCTATAGGTATAGCTTATCAGATGCATGGGTTGGTTATCGTAGATGCTGACCTGAAGCCCTTGCGTAATGCTATTATATGGTGTGATAGTCGTGCGGTTGAAATAGGTAATTCAGCAATGGCAGTGCTTCAGGAACAAGGCTTCCTTTCTTCGCATCTCAATTCGCCCGGTAATTTTACAGCTTCCAAATTGGCATGGGTCAAGCAATATGAGCCAGATCTGTATCAAAGGGTATACAAGTTCATGCTTCCCGGCGATTACCTCAGTATGTGTCTTACAGGCGAGATCAATTCCAATATCAGTTCTATTTCCGAAGGCATACTGTGGGATTTTAAAAAAAACCATGTATCTAATACATTGTTAGATCACTATGGAGTAGATGCGTCATTAGTGCCGGAAATTCAACCCGTATTTTCCAATTATGGGAAGTTGAAACCACAGGTCGCGGAGGAGCTAGGGCTTTCGCGAAATGCCTTTGTAAGTTACAAAGCCGGGGATCAGCCCAACAATGCTTTTTCATTAAATGTATTTGATGCCGGTGAGGTAGCTGCCACAGCCGGTACGTCAGGCGTAATATATGCTGTCACTAATCAACTCATTTACGATAAGGAATCGCGTGTTAATACTTTTGCGCATATTAGTCACACTAACGATTGCCCTAGCCTTGGGGTATTGTTGTGCATCAACGGAACCGGTATTCAGAATAGTTGGATGAAGAAGATATCGGCAGGTGGACATGACTATCCACAAATCAATCAGTGGGCTTCGGACGTGGCCATAGGTTCTGATGGCGTGATGATATTGCCTTTTGGGAATGGTGTGGAGCGTATGCTAAATAATAAAATGGTTGATGCGCATATAGAAAATATAGACTTTGTGCGACATGGCCATGCTCACCTTTGGCGGGCGGCACAAGAAGGCATAGCCTTTTCCTTCCGGTATGGATTAGATATCTTGAAACAAAATGGGATAGAACCCCAGGTCATAAAAGCCGGGCACACTAATCTGTTTCTTAGTCCAGTGTTTCAGCAGTCTTTCGCTGGTGTCACTAATGTAAGTGTTGAACTATATGACAATGACGGAAGTATAGGAGCAGCGTTAGGAGCGGGGCTGGGGGCCAGTGTTTTTGCCTCTCGTCAAGAAGCTTTCGCGGGTTTGGAAAAACATGCTATCATCGAGCCGTCACATATCGCTTTATATGATGAGTTGTATGAGAAATGGAAAAATAGTCTAGAACGTAAATTATTAAAATAAATTAAATATGGAAATCTTATTAGGAAATCAAGAGTATTTCAAAAACATTGGACAGATCAAATATGAGGGAGTAGAATCCGATAATCCGTTGGCATTTCGTTGGTATGATGCCAATCGTGTTGTTGGTGGTAAAACGATGGCCGAACATTTTAAGTTTGCATGTTCATATTGGCATTCTTTCAATGGTAATGGTGCAGACCCATTTGGTGGCCCTACACAATTCTTTCCCTGGAATCGTAGATCGACGGTTCTCAATAGAGCCAAAGATAAAATGGATGCGGCATTTGAGTTTATGACTAAGATGCAGCTCCAATACTATTGCTTTCATGATGTCGATCTGGTAGATTACACGGATAACGTCCTTGAAAATGAACAACATTTAGAGCAAATTATAGGGTATGCTAGTGAAAAGCAACGTATTAGTGGCATTAAACTGCTGTGGGGTACTGCTAACTTGTTTACCCATCACCGCTATATGAATGGGGCATCCACCAATCCTGATTTTCATGTAGTGGCACATGGAGGAGCTCAGGTGAAAGCGGCTTTGGATGCAACCATTGCGCTGGGAGGTGAAAACTATGTCTTCTGGGGTGGACGTGAAGGGTATATGTCCTTGTTAAATACCGACATGAGACGTGAGCAGGAACATTTAGCGCGCTTTTTACATATGTCTAAAGATTATGCACGTAAAAATGGATTCAAGGGCACATTCTTTATTGAACCGAAACCATGCGAGCCTTCCAAACATCAATATGATTATGACGCAGCTACAGTAATTGGCTTTTTAAGAAAATACGATCTGTTAGAGGATTTCAAATTGAATTTAGAAGTAAACCATGCCACTCTCGCTGGACATACTTTTCAACATGAATTGCAGGTAGCTGTAGATTCGGGGTTATTGGGCTCTATAGATGCCAATCGTGGTGATTATCAGAACGGTTGGGATACTGACCAGTTTCCGAATGACCTTAATGAATTAACAGAATCGATGTTGATGATTTTAGCAGCTGGCGGCTTACAAGGAGGGGGAGTCAATTTTGATGCTAAAATTCGCAGAAACTCGACTGATCCTGTCGATTTGTTCCATGCACATATTGGAGGGATGGACAACTTTGCACGTGCACTTGTAATTGCGGATAATATCCTCCAAAAATCCGATTACAGAAAAATTCGTGCAGAGCGTTATGCAAGCTTTGATAGTGGTGCCGGGGCAGATTTTGAACAAGGTAAGTTGACCTTGGAGAATCTTCGTGATTATGCTGTGCAAAATGGTGAGCCAAAAGCGATAAGTGGCCGGCAGGAATACCTGGAGAATTTGATCAACCGCTTTATATAAATCAACAGACCACACAGTTTATATATAGTATTGTTATCGGCAATAAGGCGGCCGTCTCGAACGGATGTGAAGAATCCAGTAAGCTGTACGCTATATGTGGGTGGGTAATCTGGATCATATCAATTTGGTCAACGGAGAGGTTGTTGGCATAGCCTTTTTGTACAGATGATTGGATAATTGTTTCTAAAAAAAACGTTGATTGTCGTCTCGATCATAATCGGGATCTCTCGTGTAAAAAAAAGCCCCCCTTTTTGAATTTTCTCGATCTTTTTCTTGCAGTTTGATAATTAAACCTGAGGCTAATAACTTTCGGTTGAAATTTCTCTTGTCCAGCTTCATATCATAAACCGCTTCATATAAGGCAACAACTTGTCGGATGGTGAATTTTTCTGGGAGTAGCTTGAACAATATAGGAGATTGCTTGGCTTTCTTCCGGAGGTTTTGTTTGGCAGCCTCGATCATTTGCTCATGGTCGAATATCAACTTGGGATAATCTTCCAATGGAAACCACTGCGCCTCGTATTGATCAGACAAAATATGCTGATATTGTTGGGTGTCTATTAATGCAAAATAACTTAAACTGACAACGCGTTGTGTTTTTTCACGGATTGGATTGCCAAAGACACTACAGTGTTCCATGTAAACATTTTTTAGGCCGGTCAGCTTTTTTAATATTCGGTTAGCGGCTTCTTCGGGCCTTTCTTTCTGATGAACAAATCCTCCCATCAGACTCCATTTATTTTTTTCGGGTTCCATGCCGCGTTTAATAAGTAGAACCTCTATTTTTTTGCCGTTAAACCCAAAAATAATACAATCCACGGCCAACAACATTTCAAGGCCTTTTTTATAAAAATCCATAAAGATGTACCAAATACAATATATGCTAATGCAAGTTTTTCCTAAAATAAATCCTAAAGTTAAATCAAATTTAGATGGAGTACAAATCGTTCCTCGGAAATAGGAAGGATAATCTCAGGATTAAAATGAAATAAAATTTTGTTTTCAAAAAAATTAAGTGTTATTTTGACACTAAATATTGAAATTGTTCGTCAATCTACAAAGCGCTAGAGAGATACAGCAAAGACATACAGATAGATCAATTTATAAATAAACCATATACCAAGATTAATAATGGGAAAATCTTATGTAATCGGAGTAGATTATGGGAGCGATTCCGTCCGGTCAGTTTTAGTAGATGCCGATAACGGAGCTGAAATAGCCGCTTCTGTATTTTATTATCCAAGATGGAAAGAAGGTGCCTACTGCGACGCTTCCCGAAGCCAATTCCGCCAACACCCTTTGGATTATATAGAAGGATTGGAATCAACAATAAAAGATTGTCTGCAAAAGTCGTGTATTGCCGGTGTTGGTGAGCTAGTGAAGGCAATATCAGTCGATACGACTGGATCTACACCGGTAGCGGTGAATGCCGATGGAATTCCCTTAGCTTTATTACCGGAATTTTCAGACAACCCAAATGCAATGTTTGTGCTGTGGAAGGACCACACTTCAGTGCGTGAGGCGCAGGAAATCAATATACATGCAAAGAAATTTGATGTCAATTATCTACGATACGTGGGAGGAATATATTCTTCGGAGTGGTTTTGGGCTAAGCTTCTTCATATCCTACGGGAAGACGAACAGGTATGGAAGTCCTTATATACATGGGTAGAGCATTGTGATTATATTCCGTTCCTCCTAACAGGAGGGACACAGGCTTCAGCGATCAAACGTAGTGTCTGTGCGGCAGGACACAAGTCTCTTTGGGCAGCAGCGTTTGGTGGGTTGCCTCCGAACTCCTTCTTTGCATCGCTGGATCCCCTATTGGATGGTTTCGTAGATCGCCTGTTTACGGAACCATTAACATCGGATAAACCTGCAGGTCGCCTTTCCCCCGAATGGGCACAGCGATTAGGCCTGTCTACCCATGTACTCGTAGGCGTAGGTGCTTTTGATTGTCACATGGGCGCCGTTGGGGGGCAGATTGAGCCTTATTACCTCAGTAAAGTAATAGGAACTTCGACTTGCGATATGATTGTGGCACCCAGAGAGGAGGTGCAAGACAAGCTGGTACGAGGAATCTGTGGGCAGGTAGATGGTTCGATTATTCCGGGAATGATTGGTCTCGAAGCTGGACAATCTGCATTTGGCGATGCTTATGCCTGGTTCAAGCAGGTATTATTGTGGCCTTCCCAAAATCTATTGGATCAGGTAGAAGGGCTTTCGACCGAAGAGATTGTTAAAGTCAAGGAAGTATTGGACGGTCAATTATTAAAAGTCTTAAGTGAACAAGCTTCTGCTTTGCCCCTTACGCTTGATTCGGAATATGGGCTAGACTGGTTCAACGGAAGGAGAACACCTGATGCCAACCAAACCTTGAAAGGAGCTCTTGGGGGATTACATTTGGGAAGCGATGCTCCGCGTATATTCCGGGCAATTGTGGAAGCTACCTGTTTTGGGGCAAAAAGTATCGCAGACCGCTTTGTCGAGCAGGGTATTCCCGTAAAGGGATTGATCGGTTTGGGAGGTGTGGCCAAAAAATCTCCTTTTATTATGCAGATGCTGGCGGATGTCATGAATATGCCGATCCGTGTGCACAAAAGTGAGCAAACCTGTGCCATCGGTGCAGCCATGTTTGCGGCTACGGTAGCAGGTCTGTATCCAAAGGTGGAAGATGCCATGGTCGCTATGGGGCAAGGTTTTGAGAAGACTTATTATCCACGGCCTGAAATGGTGTCCATTTTTGATCAACGTTATCGCCTTTATCAGGATATCGGTGATTTTATTGAAAGAAAGCAGCTATGATTTTTTAACTTTTGATTTTTTATTTTCATGTATACAGCTATAAAAGAAGAAGCCTACCATTGTAATATACAGCTCCCACAGTTGGGTCTGATACTATTTACATTCGGAAATGTCAGCGTAGCAGATCGTTCCAAAGGCATTTTTGCAATTAAACCCAGTGGCATACCATATGATCAGTTGACACCCGATCATATGGTCATCGTCGATTTTGAAGGAAATACTGTGGAAGGGAGATTGAGACCCTCCTCTGATACGAAGACGCATGCTGTATTATACAAGCATTGGGAAGTTGGAGGAATCACACATACACATTCGACCTATGCAACAGCATGGGCACAAAGCCAGCGTGATATTCCTATCTTCGGAACGACACATGCAGATCATTTAACGACCGATATACCCTGCGCTCCTCCGATGGACGACGCGAAGATCAAGGGCAACTATGAGTATGAGACCGGATTTCAGATTATCGACCATTTTGCTAGCCACAGCTTGGATTATAACGAGGTGGAGATGGTGTTAGTGGGAAATCATGCTCCATTCTGTTGGGGTACGACGGGTGCCAAGTCGGTATACAATAGCGCTGTTCTGGAGCAGGTGGCCCAGATGGCTTATCTGACCGAACAGATCAATCCGCAGGCTCCTTCGCTTAAAGAGTCCCTGATTAGGAAACACTATGAGCGCAAACATGGTGGAGATGCTTATTATGGTCAGGAATGATAAATAGGATGGCTCTTAATTCATCGAGTCCTCATCAGCTATTGAAAATTTTATATTCATACTGCCGAGGCAGCATGAATACCCTTGAAAATAGACACAAATGAATAAATAATTATTTCAATGAAAATAAATTTAGAAAATCTAGAAGTCTGGTTTATAACAGGAAGCCAAGACCTATATGGAGAAGATACACTGAGACAGGTAGCCGTAAATGCAAAACAGATAGCAGATTATTTTTCAGCTCATAAACGTATTCCTGTAAAAGTCGTCTACAAACCGATTGTAAAGAACAGCGAAGAGATTTATCAAGTAATAGCAGAAGCAAATAATACAGCAAACTGTATTGGCCTGCTCACCTGGATGCATACCTTTTCGCCTGCGAAGATGTGGATTAGGGGATTAAAGGCACTGCAGAAACCACTGTTGCATCTGCATACACAGTTCAATAGGGATATTCCTTGGGAGAGTATCGACATGGATTTTATGAATCTTAATCAAAGTGCACACGGAGATAGAGAGTTCGGGCACATTGTGAGTCGACTACATATCCCGCGGAAGGTTGTGACGGGGCATTGGCAAGATGAAGAAGTCGTTGAAAGAATCAATGTCTGGGTTCGTGCTGCCGCGGGTTGGCATGACTGGCAGGGTGCCCGGTTTGCCCGTTTTGGTGACAATATGCGTTTTGTGGCGGTGACGGATGGAGATAAGGTCGCCGCTGAGGAACAGTTCGGCTTTTCCGTGAATACCTACCCTATCGGAGACCTGGTCGCTGTCATCGACGCGACCGTTCCCGAAGAAATCGATAGTGTTCTGCAAGAGTATGAAGCGATATACGAGCTGGCAGAAGATGTAAAAGAAGGAGGAAAGTTACGTTCAAGTCTGGTCGAGGCTGCCAAGATAGAGATAGGGCTTCGTAAATTTCTAGAAAGAGGCGGCTTTAAAGGGTTTACGGATACTTTCGAAGATCTATATGGCATGGTTCAACTTCCCGGTCTGGCCGTTCAGCGTTTGATGGCGGAGGGATACGGTTTTGCAGGGGAAGGCGACTGGAAAACACCTGCTTTGGTGCGTGCTTGTAAAGTCATGGGAGCCGGTCTTCCCGGAACCACAGCCTTCATGGAGGACTACACTTATCATTTCGACCCCTCCAATCCGATGGTATTGGGATCACACATGCTGGAAGTGGATGCCGCCTTGGCAGCAGACAAGCCACGCATAGAAGTTCATCCCTTGGGTATAGGAGGCAAGGCCGATCCTGCCCGGTTAGTATTCAATGGTTTGAGCGGCCCTGCGCTGAATGCGTCGTTGGTAGATATGGGGAGCAGGTTCCGGCTTATTGTGAACAAGGTTGAGGGTGTTCCTGTTACGGAAAAATTACCTAAATTGCCGGTAGCGAGGGTATTATGGAAACCCCTTCCGGATATGAAGACGGGCTGCAGTGCCTGGATATATGCCGGAGGGGCACATCATACCGCATACAGCTTAAGCCTTACCTCAGAATACCTGGAGGACTTTGCTCGGATAGCGGGATTAGAATATGTGGTTATTGATGAAAATACGACACTGACGGGCTTGGAAAATCAGTTAAGATGGAATGAATTATATTACCTCTTGAAAAAATAAACTCTAGTAATCAACCAATATAAACATGGAAAAATTTGCAACCGTAGACTATCTGATTTTTGTTGTCTACTTTTTTATTGTGGCGGGATACGGCTATTGGATCTACCGTCGGAAAACAGCAGGCGAAGGAGGTAGCAAAGACTACTTCCTGGCAGAAGGATCACTCACCTGGTGGGCGATTGGAGCCTCTCTAATAGCTTCCAACATTTCGGCAGAACAGTTTATCGGTATGAGCGGCAATGGGTTCGAGGTGGGTATCGCCGTGGCAGCTTATGAATGGATCGCTGCCATCGCTCTTATTATCGTAGCGGTGTGGTTCATTCCCGTTTATCTGAAAAACAAGATATTTACCATGCCGCAGTTCCTGAATAACCGTTATAACGAGACTACTAGTCTTATTATGGCTATTTTTTGGTTATTTCTGTATGTCTTCGTCAACCTGACTTCTATCCTTTATCTAGGGTCTATTGCGATAGATAATCTTGCCGGCGGTGGCAGTTTTCATTTAATCATGCTTGCATTGGCTGTTTTTGCTATTGTCATCACACTAGGGGGTATGCGCGTCATCGGATTTACAGATGTTATCCAGGTCGTTGTTTTAATTGTCGGCGGAATAGCCACGACCTATGTCGCGCTGACATTGGTCAGTGAGCATTTCGGCCTGGGCAAGGATGTGTTGGCAGGCTTCAATAAGCTGCTGGAAGATTCGCCCAAGCATTTTAATCTGATTGTCGACAAGCCAGGCCCCGGCGCCACACAGGAAGAAGTCAATAAGTACCTGATGTTGCCGGGTATAGGAATGTATCTTGCGGGAATATGGATTGTCAATCTGAACTACTGGGGATGCAACCAATATATCACACAGCGGGCGCTAGGAGCCGATCTCAAGACTGCCCGCACAGGTATACTCTTTGCCGGCTTTCTAAAGCTTCTGATGCCTGTAATTGTTATGCTTCCCGGTATTGCTGCATATGTACTTTACAAGAATGGCGCCTTGCAGGAAGAGATGGCACCAGACGGTGTTTTTCATGCTGACAATGCCTATTCGGCAATCCTTGGGTATTTACCTAACGGAATGAAAGGACTTGCATTGGCCGCCCTTACGGCAGCCATTGTCGCTTCTTTAGCTGGGAAGGCCAATAGTATTGCGACAATTTTTACGTTGGATATTTTTAAGAAATATGTAGATAAGGGAGCTAGCGAGGCCAAGATGGTATGGGTCGGCAAGATCACCATTGTACTATCCATTCTGCTATCTGTATTGTTTACTTGGAATGACACGTTAGGTATCGGGGGAGCAGGTGGGTTTACGTTTATACAGAAATATACCGGTTTTATCAGTCCCGGTGTATTTGCTATGTTTTTGTTGGGTATGTTTTGGAAGCGGACAACCGGAGCAGCGGCAATCACCGGTCTGGTCACAGGTTTTGTGCTCTCCATATTCTTCAATGAGTTTGCTCCGCGTGTATTCGGTCCCGAAACTTGGATATATACCGCTTATCTGAACAAGAGCGGTGTGTATGAGATACCCTTTCAAATTTGTATGGGGCTTGCTTTTGCCTTTACGATGATGCTGATGATCGCTGTCAGTTTGCTCGGTCCAAAGGTGAATCCAAAAGCTTTCCAACTCGACAAAACGATGTTCCGGGTTGAGCCTTCAGTATTGGCATTAATTGTCATTACTTTATTGTTAGTTACTGCATTATATGTACGTTTTTGGTAGAGCAATATGAGTATAATACCTAATTTATCGACAAAAAAATACGGTTCAGGGATTTTGAGATGTGTATGGAGCGTCTCTTTGCTTCTCGTCTCTCTTTTAGGGAATGGACAAAATACAGTGAAATTAATCCCCAACCAAGATGACAGGACTGTTATTAGCCGTCATATATATGGGCATTTTGCGGAACATCTGGGACGATGCATATATGATGGTTTCTACGTTGGAGAACAAAATGATTCTGTTTTGCACACAAACGGCGTGCGCAACGATGTTATTGAAGCCCTAAAAAAGCTTCAAATACCCAATTTAAGATGGCCAGGAGGATGTTTTGCGGATACATACCATTGGAAGGATGGCGTCGGGACGAAGGCAGATCGGCCGACGATTGTAAATACCTGGTGGGGAGGAGTGACCGAAGATAATTCCTTCGGTACCCATGATTTCTTAAATATGTGTGAACTGCTGGACGCAGAACCATATTTAGCAGGCAATGTAGGAAGTGGTACTGTTCAGGAATTGGCAGATTGGGTTCAATATGTAAATTTTGCCGGCAAAAGCCCTATGTCTGATTGGCGACGAAAAAATGGAAGAGAAGAACCGTGGAAAGTGAGGTTTTGGGGTGTTGGTAACGAAGCTTGGGGATGTGGAGGAAATATGACAGCAGACTATTACGCAGACATCTATAGAAAGTATGCCACTTTTATGGCCGATTGGGAAAACAGTGGAGGCCTATATCGTATAGCTTCCGGCGCGAATAGTTCAGATTATAATTGGACGGAGACTTTGATGAAGAACGTGCCCAGCCATTTGATGAAAGGAGTGGCTTTACATCATTACGCTGTAATCAACTGGTCCAAAAAAGGCTCTGCCACGCAGTATTCTGATGAAGAATATTTTAAAACGATGAAATCGGCTTGGTTTATGAATGAGCTGGTAGAAAAGCATTCGGCCATCATGGACAAGTACGACCCCAAAGGAAAAGTAGATCTTATCGTAGACGAGTGGGGTGGATGGTACGAAGTAGAACCAGGGACAAATCCAGGATTTCTTTATCAGCAGAATACGATGCGTGATGCGATGATCGCCGGAATGACATTAAACATTTTCAACAACCATGCGAAGCGTGTCAAAATGGCAAATCTCGCACAGGCCATCAATGTATTGCAGTCTGTTATCCTTACACAAGGTAAAGACATGATAGTAACACCCACCTATCATGTCATGGAAATGTATAAAGTACATCAGGACGCCAGTTTGATACCGGTTGAAATAAAAAGTGAGGAATATCAATTGGGTGGCGAGTCCATCCCCGCTATATCGGTATCTGCTTCACAAGATAACCAAGGGCGGATTCATATCTCCGCAGTGAATATTGATCCTGCAAATTCGAAGCAGGTATCATTGAATTTGGGGACGTTAAAAGTAAATAAAGTTTCGGGAAGGATTCTGGAGGCGGAGAGACTGCGCGATTATAATTCTTTTGAAAATCCGACCAAGATAACTCCAAAATCCTATAAACAGGCTGAATTAAAGGGTACGCAGTTGCAAATAACTCTTCCGGCTCATTCGGTCGTTGTGTTAGAACTTATTTAAAAACCTGTAGCTGTTAAAGATGATTATCATGAAAAAAGTAACACTATTTATACTTGCGATAGCCTTTAGTATGTCCTTTCTCCTCGCACAGAAGGCCATCGATATGGAGATCCAATTGGACAACCCTATAGGCAAAATTTCTCCTCACATGTGGGGAGTGTTTTTTGAAGATATCAATTTGGGCGCAGATGGTGGAATCTATGCCGAGCTTGTGAAGAACAGGTCATTCGAGTTTGACAACCCCTGGATGGGCTGGAAAAAACTGGAAGGCAAGACGGAAGGCACATTTTTAATCGTGAACGACGCCAACAGACGAGGAAATAGCCGATACTTGAGGGTAAATAAGACAGAAGATATACAGGCGGGGCTACAAAACGAAGGATTCAGAGGCATGGGAGTCCAATCGGGAGATGCTTATATATTCTCTTTATTGTACCGGGGAGCAACGGAGGGCCTGAAACTACGTTTGGTGTTACTTGATGAAAACGATAAAGCAATAGGGGAGAGCCACCTAACATTGGCTGCCAATAAGTCTTGGGAAGAAAAGAGTGTTAAATTGACTTCATCAAAAACGACATCGAAAGCAAAGCTAGCCCTATGGATTGAAGGAGAGGGAACGGTGGATATGGACATGATATCTTTATTTCCGGAAGACACATGGAAGGGACGACCCAAGGGCCTACGTAAAGATATGGTACAGATACTTGCTGATATGAAGCCAGGTTTCATACGTTTTCCGGGTGGATGCATTGTGGAAGGCAGAGATTTAGCTAATCGTTTCCAATGGAAGAAGACCGTCGGTCCTATTGAACAGCGTGAGCTGATCATAAATCGTTGGAATACGGAATTTAAGCATCGTTTGACACCAGATTATTTCCAGACCTTTGGATTAGGTTTTTACGAATATTTTCTACTGGCTGAAGATATCGGTGCTGAACCTGTTCCCATCTTAAACTGTGGGATGGCTTGTCAATTTAACACGGCTGAAGTAGCGGCGCTGGAGAACTTGGATGAGTATATTCAAGATGCGCTGGATTTGATCGAATTCGCGAATGGCAGTATAGAAACCACGTGGGGCAAGCTACGGGCAGATATGGGACATCTAGAACCTTTCAATTTGAAAATGTTGGGGGTAGGAAATGAAAACTGGGGTCCGCAATACATCGAGCGCCTGTCTCTTTTTAAGAAGGTACTCAACGAAAAACATCCCGAAATTGCTATCATAGCCAGCTCCGGAACAGATCCGGAAGGCCAGCGCTTTGATTATCTGGACGAAAGGCTACGGGAAATGAATATTGGTATTATCGATGAACATTATTATAGGCCGCCATCTTGGTTTTTATCAAATGCTGACCGTTATGACAAATATGATCGAAATGGGCCAAAAATTTTTGCGGGAGAGTATGCATCCCATACCACGCGTCCCCATGGTCCTGGACGGAATACATGGGAAGCGGCTCTTTCGGAAGCAGCTTTTTTGACAGGATTGGAGCGAAATGGCGATCTTGTCACGATGGCATCTTATGCACCCTTGTTTGGACATGTGGATGGTTGGCAATGGTCTCCTGACCTGATCTGGGTCGATAATCTGAATGTATATGGCACACCCAGTTACTACGTGCAGAAGCTATATTCCCTGCACAAGGGTACTGACATTGTCCCTATCACATCCAATGGACAGCATGTTACCGGTCAGGATAGTGTATATGCTTCTGCGGTGTATGATGAAAAGGATAAAAAAGTAATTGTCAAGTTGGTGAATTATAGCAGAGAGCCTGTTTCTGTCCATCTGAACTTTAATTCCAAAAAGAAGATTCAGGGCGAGGCGACGAAGATCATATTGACACATGACAATCTGGATATCGCAAATAGTATCGAGGAACCCCTAAATATAAGGCCCAATGAGAGTCGTTATCCCCTTAGTGGGAAAAGAATTAAAGAAACTATTTTGCCGTATTCTTTCACGTTAATCCAATTGCCAGTAAGATAAAGCTAGGGTCGGTTATCGACGGAAGACCGTGTGATGGGGGGATAGGCGAAGTCATTCCAAAGCCGATTAGCCTTTTCCTTCGTCATCTCACCCTCATAGGCCAGCACGCTATAATGTAAGGTGTAGCTTTTTTGATATTCGAGCCTCCAATCCCGATCTTTTGTCGGGGCAAAGTTGATAAAAATATCTCCTCTCCCTCTATTTGCGTGTTCATCCCAAATACGTAGCGGCTCCGGAAAATTGAAATTTGTTGGATGTCCCATGATTAAAAGACCAGAGCGCCCCGTTTTAGTGTCACCAGTCGTATAAATCCAACGTGCCCGCGAACCATCGATTTGCGAACGGGTTTTACCTTCTGAGGTATACATCACCGTATTACTACTGGTCCAGTCTTCTGTCGCCCGCCAGGTGAAACCCCCATAACGGTATTTCTTGATTAAAAGTCCTAGACTTGTTGAGGGATACAGTTGCGATTTAAAATCCCATAAAAAACCAGCAGCGATATTCCAGGCTTTGACCTGCCAGGTTTCATTCATGATGACCTGTTCTCCTCCTGGTGTGAAAATATAGTGATCCAAATCCGCGGTATAGCCAGCAAATATATCTCCCTGATAGGTTGTCGTTATATTCCGCGCTTTTACCGTGCCTTTTTTATCGCCCAGGTTCCACAGATCATATATTTGCCCATCATATTCTACCCTCGTCCAGGGATTCCAGATTCCGTAATGGTGGTAATGATCTTGGGGTTGTATAGTCGTAAGAATATTGCCATTGGGAGAATACACTGGATGTATAAAGCCACTTCTGCCGTACGATGGATCTACTCCGGTTGGCGGATTGACTTGTGCATAATTATATTGTAAGATATTTTTATTTCTCTTTTTTAAGAGTAACGTTCCTCCGGTATCTTCGACCGACATCGATGAAATGGGGGAATTGGTTTTCCGTGCTTTCCGGACAATGTAGGTGCGTGTGGTTCCTGCCTCCGTTTTACCATTCAATATCCAGTACAGCCGCGGAACTTTATTTTCATCCCAAATCAACTGACAGGATACAGCAGTCTCTTTATTGGCTTTTTTTTCATATAGTTTGACAGATGAATTTACGTCCAGATGTAAACCCGATATGTCCGTTGAAACAATACAATCTTCTCGCGAGTAAGATCCGGCTTCTACGGTGATAGACAATTTGTTCGACGCATGGACACACGGAATAACAATTCCGAACAGGAAGATTAGTAAGGCCTTCATACGGCAAACTTACAAAAAAGCTTTTAATACGTTTGACCGTCCACGCCGAAGATCGGTTTGTCTGTCTTTTGTTCTGCCTTATAGTATTGGATAGCGCTGTCGTTCATTTTCGGATAGAAATTTTTGATCAACCGGATCATTTCCGCTCCTGCTAACAGTGCCGGGCCGTATCCATGTGCCGCATAGGCATTGACCGGTCGGTGATAATAGAAGGCAGGGTCGAAAGCCATACCCGTGCCTACACATGTGCCTTCTACCTGTCCCTGTGCATTGATCTTGGTCGACACTGCGCTCCAGGCCAACTGTGCCACCGGCCCGTAAGATATAGGATCTAGCCATCCCTTATTGACACCCCGTGCGATGCAATAGGCATAGATAGCCGTAGCCGATGTCTCGAGGTACGAATCATTTCTATCCAGCAATTGATGCCAAAATCCGGTACCCGACTGGTAGTTTGCAATACCTTTGACATGTGCTTTGTAGATGTCGAGTATGTCCGCTCTTCCGGGATGATCCAGTGGCAGTGCATCCAGCACTTCGGTCAGCGTAAGTAAGGCCCATCCGTTGGCGCGCGCCCAGTGAAATGCCGGATGGCTATCTGAATTTTCGATCCAGCCGTGCATGTACAGTCCTTTGTCAGCAACAAACATCCGTTGTGTAAACTGTTTCACCTGCTGCACAGCTTCATCAAAATAACGTTTCTCACCGCTGTAAATGCCCATTTGCGCAAGAGCAGGAATACCCATATACATATCGTCCAGCCACAACGTGTTGGCCTGTGGACGCATACGTGCGAAGGTGCCGTCAGCCAGGCGATATTCTTTATTTTCGATGAAATTTATGTAGTTATCGATCAGATTGCTGTAATCTACCCCCGATGCGGTATGGCTGAATTTAACCAATGCTGCGCACATTGCGCCAGCATCATCCAGTGAGCCGGGCAGTATCACCTGATTTATTTGCCTATCTACGACGTTCTGTTCTTTGCTCAGGTGTAGAAAATGTGGCGCCACCTCCGACAAAAAGCCAAAGCGTTTGGCCACGTATTCACTATATTTCAGATCTTTTGTAGCATCCGCCGCTTCCAGCATGCCGGTATAAGTCACTCCCCATTCGTAGCTTGCCAGACGAAAATCGCCCTTTTCCAATTGGCTATGTTCGTTGAGCTGGCTGTAGTCGGTGATTTCTTTGCCCGACAGGGTATCCAGTACGCGTGTAGGCGTTGCTTTATCCAGATAGTCCCATATCAGGTCAAGATTTTCTTTGATTTCTTCTGCTGTCCATTCTCTATACGGGATGCTGTAGTCTGGTGCAAGCAGATGCAAAGGCGTGTTCGAATCATTCGGAGCAACTTGTTGTGTTGCTGATTGTCGGCATGCGACTATTCCTAAAACCGAAATAGTTCCAATCAATAAGTAGATTTTTCTCATCTTAATTTGCCATATTTACAATAGGTTATCGGTACGAATATATATAAACCTTCATCCCAAACCGTCATGACCTATCCTGTCAGTTATGAGGGTTAGGTCTACAGTCCATACCATTAGCACTTTGACAAGATCGCAGGAAAGTACAGGTTGCAGACGCTGCTTATCTTGAGTATGTTTGATATTCCGCTCAATTATAAGATATATCCGAAATGAAAAAAAGCAACATCTTAGTTAAAAAAATGGGACTTGTCCTGAATATACTTCTAATCAGTATATCGGTTTCCTTTGCACAGCAAGACAGCGTATATCGATTTGTAGCTCAGGGCAATCCTATTATTAAGCATAAATACACAGCTGATCCGGCGGCTATTGTTGTGGGAGATCAACTTTGGTTGTATACCGGGCGTGATCTTGCAGGAGGGCAAAAGGGCTACATCATGCAGGATTGGTGTGTCTTCTCCACCCGCGATCTGAAAAACTGGACCGAATACCCGACGCCCTTGAAAATAACAGACTTTGCCTGGGCAAAAGGAGGGAAAGCCTATGCGGCACACACGATCGAACGGGACGGAAAGTATTATTGGTATGTGAGTACGGAAAAACCTGGTATAGGTGTGGCGGTAGCAGACCGACCGGAGGGGCCGTTTCGGGATGCTATAGGAAAACCGTTAGTAACAAGAGAAGACTGCTTTGCTTCGTCCCATTCCTGGGTATGTATTGATCCTGCTGTATTTATCGATGACGATGGACAAGCCTGGATGTTCTGGGGCAATAGAGAATGCTATTATGTGAAGCTCAAGCGTAATATGGTCGAAATTGATGGGGAGATCAAACAGCTCAAGTTTGAAGGATTTGACTTTACGGAAGCACCTTGGATACACAAGAAAAATGGAAAGTATTACCTAACCTATGCCACAGGGTTCCCTGAAAAGATAGCCTATGCCATGGCTGATCATATTGAAGGCCCCTATGTATACAAGGGAATATTAAATGAGATCGCAGGTAATAGCAACACGAATCATCAGGCAATTGTGGAGCATAAAGGAGAGTCCTACTTTATCTATCATAATGGCGGGATCCAAACCGATGGAGGTAGCTATAGCCGTTCCGTGTGCATAGATCGTCTTTATTATAATGCCGATGGCACATTGAAACGCGTTCAGATGACTACAGATGGTGTTGCCAACAGGCCTTCTACGGACTATGTAGCCTATTTATTCGCCTATTTCACAGGGGGAGATGCGGGTGAGGCTATTCGCTTTGCGGTCAGCAATGACGGATACCGCTATAAAGCTTTAAATGACAACAAGCCCATATTGGATTCCAAAAAGATCAGCTCTGCGGGTGGTGTTCGTGATCCGCATATCCTGCGTACAGAAGACGGGAAGACTTTCTATATGGTGGCGACGGATATGATGGCTTCCAAAGGATGGGACTCCAATCGGGCGATGGTACTATTGAAGTCTACCGATTTGGTAAACTGGACCTCCAATGTAGTTAATATCCAACACAAATACCCTAATCAGGATAGTTTAAAAAGAGTCTGGGCTCCGCAGACCATCTATGACCCGGAAGTAGGTAAATATATGGTATACTGGTCAATGAAACACGGAGATAAAGGCCATGATATTATTTATTACTCCTATGCTAATGCGGATTTTACCGATCTTGTCGATGAGCCGAAAGTACTTTTCATGCCACAAAATGGGCTATCGTGTATCGATGGAGATATTATCCGTAAAGACGGTGTCTACCATATGTTCTATAAAACAGAAGGCCATGGCAACGGTATCAAGGTTGCTACCACGAATTCCTTAAGCTCTGGAAAATGGAAAGAACACACGGATTACAAACAACAAACGAAACAGGCCGTAGAAGGTTCTTCCATTTTCAAACTGATCGGTCAGGACAAATATATACTGCATTATGATGTCTATAGAGACCGTAGCTACCAATTTACAGAAAGTATCGATCTGGATACATTCCGGATTATTGACAAGGACATATCGATGGACTTTAAACCGCGGCATGGCTCCATCATTGCCATAACGCATAGTGAGTTAGAAAATTTGCTGGAAAAGTGGGGGACAGCAAAAAAATATACTCGGTAAACATGACAGTTCATAACAGTTGAACCTGATATTTCAATTAATTTAGCCCTATTAATCGTATAGACGAAATTTATGAATGCATTAGCAGGTGTTTTATTTCATTTTATTGGTGGGTTTGCCTCGGGAAGCTTTTACGTTCCCTACAAAAAGGTAAAAGGCTGGTCTTGGGAATCCATGTGGATCTTAGGCGGTATATTTTCCTGGATATTGGTTCCTCCGATAGCGGCCTGGATAACTATTCCCAATTTTTTTGAGATCATTCAAAGTACAGATAATGGTATACTTGGGTACACTTTTTTATTTGGATTGCTCTGGGGTATCGGAGGGCTTACGTATGGTCTTGGTGTGCGTTATCTGGGCGTCGCACTAGGTAGTAGTGTGATCTTAGGATTAAGCATGGTCTTTGGCTCACTGATGCCTGCCATTTATTATTTTTTCAATAAGGCAACTGGGAAACACGGTATCGATTATTTCTTTACCACCAGTTCGGGAATTACCATCATGATTGGCTTATTAGTTTGTATCGTAGGAATTTACCTTTGCGGAAGGGCGGGAATTTTGAAGGAGAGGAGTTTAGCTTCATTGTCCGCAGAGACCAAATTGGAGTATAATTTCGGTATAGGTATTATCGTTGCCATTGTTTCGGGAATATTAAGTGCTTGTTTCAATTTTGGTATCGAATCAGGTAAGCCTATGGCCGATGTTGCCAATATGTTGTGGAAAGAAGCTAATCCCGGTCAGGGCGAGTTTTTATTCCAGAATAATGTAACCTACATTGTGATTTTGTGGGGTGGATTCACAACCAATTTTATCTGGTGCTTTTACCTGCTGTTGAAAAATAAATCCTTTAAAGATTATACCAATCAAAAGGCACCATTAACGAAGAACTTGCTTTTATGCGCGCTGGCAGGAACAACCTGGTACATGCAATTCTTCTTCTACGGAATGGGAGAAAGTAGGCTTGGCAATGGTGCCAGCTCATGGATATTGCATATGGCATTTATTATTTTGATTGCTAATACATGGGGCGTCCTGTTAAAGGAGTGGAAAGGTGTGAATAAATCTACCTACACAGCTATTATCGCAGGGATAGTTGTTATTATGCTATCTATCTGCATTGTTGGATTTGCGAGAACTTTGGAATAGTGTTACGTATCAAGTGCTTAGTTTTTAAGACACGGGATGTTTCTGACAGCTAACGGTTGATGAATATTAAAGAATTACAACAGAAAAATTATAAAATGGAAGTGAAAGCATATAATCATGTCGACTATTTATGGAACGACGAAAAAGCGAAAGCATTGGAAGGCGATGAAGTGGCTTTGTTGTTGTATCGTTCCAATCTATTAGGTGCTGACTTGCGGATTACGAATTACGGAGGGGGAAATACATCCTGTAAGGTCGTCAATAAAGATCCTTTGACAGGAGAGGACGTTGAAGTGATGTGGATTAAAGGCTCAGGTGGAGATATTGGGACACTAACAAAATCAGGCTTAGCTGCGTTGTACGTGAATAGATTGCGTAACCTTGAAAAGGTCTACCGAGGGATAGACCACGAAGATGAGATGGTCGAGCTTTTCAATCATTGTATTTTTGATCTGAATTCAAAAGCACCATCTATCGATACACCTTTGCACGGTTTTTTGCCTTTTGCACATATCGATCATTTGCATCCCGATGCGGCTATAGCTATTGCAGCAGCAAAGGACGGTAAACAGATTACGGAGGAGCTCTTTGGTGGCGCAATAGGTTGGGTAGATTGGCAAAAACCTGGTTTTGATTTGGGATTACAATTAAGAGCCTGTTTGGAAGCAAACCCGGGGATACGCGGCATCATGTTAGGCTCTCATGGCCTGTTTACTTGGGGCGATACAGCCTACGAGTCGTACGTCAATTCACTAGATGTTATTGAAACCTGCGCCGAATATTTGAGCCAGAATTATGGAAAGACCCGACCTGTGTTTGGTGGAGTGAAAGTAGAAAGTCTAGCTGCGGAAGAAAGGAAAGAGCAAGCGGCTAAAATCGCACCTGTTTTGCGCGGATTTTGTTCAAGTGATCGGCATATGATCGGCCATTTTACCGATGATATCAAAGTGTTGGAGTACATCAATTCCCATGATCTGGAACGTCTGGCTCCTTTGGGAACCAGTTGCCCTGACCACTTCTTGCGGACCAAGATCCAACCCTTGATTTTAAATCTGGATAAGTCCGCCGACTTGGATAACATACAGGCGGTGAAAGATAAAATACAACCGCTATTTGAAGACTACAGAGCGATGTATACGGAATATTATGAGACCTGTAAACATCCCAATAGTCCGGCTATCCGTGATAAAAATCCGGTTATCATCCTATATCCGGGTGTAGGGATGTTTGCCTTTGCTAAAGATAAGCAGACTGCTCGTGTTGCCGCTGAATTCTATATCAATGCCATCAATGTGATGAAAGGAGCCGAAGCGGTCAGTGAATATACTTCTTTACCGCGACAAGAAGCTTTCAATATCGAATATTGGTTGCTGGAAGAGGCTAAGCTACAACGTATGCCTAAACCAAAACCTTTGTCCGGCAAGATCGCTTTTGTGACGGGTAGTGCTGGTGGAATTGGGAAAGCAATAGCAAAGAAGTTCGTAAGTGAGGGGGCTGTAGTGATTTTGAATGACTTGAATGCAGAGCGCTTGGCGACAGCTAAAGAGGAGTTTGTTGAGTTGTTTGGAAGAGATGCGGTAGAAACTTCGGTGGTTAATGTCACGGACGAAGCACAGATCGCGGACGCATTTAAAGTGGCGGCGCTGACTTTTGGAGGTGTTGATATTGTAGTAAACAATGCTGGCCTATCTATTTCCAAAACTATTGAGGAGCATACGCAGAAAGATTGGAATCTATTGTATGATGTATTGGTCAAAGGACAATTCCTGATTACCCAAGCAGCAACAAGAGTTCTGAAAGCACAAAATATCGGTGGTGATATTGTGAATATCGTCAGTAAAAATGCTTTAGTAAGCGGCCCTAACAATGCCGGCTATGGCTCTGCGAAAGCTGCACAGTTGCATCTGAGCCGTTTGAATGCCACTGAGCTAGGTCCTTCAAAAATCCGGGTCAATGTGGTCAATCCTGATGCGGTCATTTCCGATAGCAATATATGGGCAAACGGTTGGGCTGAAGGCCGGGCGAAAGCTTATGGGGTTACTGTGGAAGAGTTGCCTGCATACTATGCAAAACGGACATTGCTGAATGAAATAATCTTGCCAGATGATATAGCAAATGCCTGTTTTGCATTTGTAGGCGGTAATCTGAATAAATCAACCGGAAACATATTGAACGTCGATGGTGGGGTTGCTGTCGCCTTTGTAAGGTAATGCATTTTATTTAAAAAATCCAAAAATGCATTGTTGCGATAAACATGATACGTAACCTGCATTTTTGGATTTTTGACTTTTAATTTTTATTTTGAAATATGAGACTTGAACAACAACATATCGAAAAACATAATACCGCTTTACTGGGCGATCATCAACGTAAATACAATTTTATTTCAGCCGATATTCCACAGGTAGAGGACATCATCGAAAAACTTCAGAAATTTCAGATTGCTATCCCAAGCTGGGCCTTAGGTACAGGTGGTACACGCTTTGGCCGTTTTTCAGGCAAAGGTGAACCGGGAACATTGGAACAAAAGGTGGAGGATGTAGGTTTACTTCATGCGTTGAACAAATCCAGTGGCGCAATTTCCCTTCATATACCTTGGGATATCCCGAAAGATACTGCCGCAATCAAAGAACTTGCTGCTTCGTATGGTTTAGCCTTTGATGCAGTCAACTCCAATACGTTTCAAGATCAAAAAGGTCAGGAGCACACTTATAAGTTCGGCTCCTTGCACCATGTTGATCCCAAAGTAAGACAACAAGCCATAGACCACAATATTGAGGTCATAAAATACGGTCAAGAGCTCGGGTCTAAAGCACTGACTGTATGGTTGGCAGATGGGTCATCGTTTCCGGGACAGCTGAATTTTAGAGAGGCTTTTCAAAATACATTATCCAGCCTGCAAGAGATTTATAAACATCTTCCCGAGGATTGGAAGTTGCTAGTAGAATATAAAGCGTTCGAACCCTTTTTCTATTCCATGACCATCGGCGATTGGGGACAGTCGTTGTTGTTGGCCAATAAATTGGGTCCAAAAGCTTATACATTGGTCGATCTGGGACACCATTTGCCTAATGCAAATATTGAGCAGATCGTATCGCTCTTATTGATGGAACAAAAGTTGGGCGGCTTTCATTTTAACGATAGCAAATATGCCGATGACGACTTGACAGCAGGAAGTATTAAGCCCTATCAGCTCTTTTTGATCTTCAACGAACTTGTCGAAGGTCTAGATCACCAGGGTTTAGACCATGCTACAGGATTGGCCTGGATGATCGACGCCTCACACAATTTAAAAGATCCTTTGGTTGACCTGTTGCAATCCGTAGAAGCTATTAAGATTGCCTATGCACAAGCCTTATTGGTCGATCGTAAAGCGTTGAAGGAAGCACAACAGCAAAATGATGTCGTGTTAGTCCAAGAAATATTACAGGAAGCTTACCGGACAGATATACGTGCATTGCTGGCTGAAGCCCGTTTAAGGACCGGTGCCGCTTTAGATCCTGTTGGGCTATTTAGGGATTTGAAAATCAGAGAAATATTGATTGACGAACGTGGGGATAATACGGTTGCTAGCGGTTTGTAGGGATTTCACTGACTACTCGCCGCTGTTTACTGATGTTTTTTTAATTCACAATTCGTAATTCATAATTTCCAATGATACCCGTTGTAGCGATTTTTGATGTAGGTAAGACGAATAAAAAGTTATTCTTATTTGATGAAGATTACCAGATCGTATTTGAGCGGTCTGCACGATTCCTGGAAACAACGGATGAAGATGGAGACCCATGCGAGAATTTAGAAAGTTTAAGACTTTCGGTGTTCGACTCTTTGCATGAAGTCTTCCGTCGGAAAGAATTTGACATCCGAGCGATCAATTTTACATCTTATGGTGCCAGTTTTGTCTATATAGACGAAGCTGGTCGTCCGTTAACCCCACTGTATAATTATCTCAAAACTCTTCCTGAGGGAATTCAGGAACGTTTGCACAAAGCTTATGGTGGCGAACACCAATTTTCTTTGGAAACCGCTTCCCCTGTATTGGGTAGCCTGAATTCAGGACTACAATTGTTGCGCGTTAAAGAAAAGATGCCCGATGTCTTTAACCAAATAAAATATGCTCTTCATCTTCCCCAATATTTAAGTTTTTTAATATCAGGCAAGGTATATTCGGATATGACTAGTATCGGTTGTCATACTGCTTTATGGGATTTTAAGGCGAGAGATTATCATCAATGGGTAAAAGACACCGGTATCGATAAAGTGTTGCCCCCTATCGTTAAAGGAGATACTGTTTTTGAATCAACTTTTTTAGGGAGCGAATTTAAAGTAGGCGTGGGGTTGCATGATAGTTCTTCGGCACTGATCCCCTATTTGTTGAACTTCTATGAGCCGTTTATTCTGATCTCTACCGGCACCTGGTGTGTCTCGCTGAATCCATATAATGAAATCCCACTGACAGCAGAAGAACTAAAAAGAGATTGTCTATTTTATTTATCCTATACCGGTGTATCTGTCAAAGCTTCCCGTTTATTTGCAGGACATGAACATGAAGTCCAATCCAAACGGATCGCCGATTATTTTAATATCTCTCCCGTAAAATTTAAAAGTTTAAAAATTAACTGGGATATTATTGAGCTATTAAAAGTCGAAAAAGTCTCTGACTCATTGGATGCCTTTGCAAGTGTTGATCTCGGAAAATATAAAAACTATGGGGAAGCTTACCATGCATTGATAACTTGTTTGGTATATGCACAGGTGGAGTCCACAAAGTTGATTATTGGTGATGGTCGCGTCAAAAGGATTTTTGTAGATGGCGGATTTAGTAAAAATGATATCTATATGAATCTTCTGGCCAAGTCTTTTCCGGAAATCGAGGTCTACGCCGCATCTATGGCGCAGGCTACTGCGATAGGAGCTGCGCTTGTTATACACGAGCATTGGAATGACCAAGCTATACCGAACGATATTATAGAATTACGTTATTATCGTGCCTGATAGGATATCCTATAAATACGCCATAAATAAATTTTATTATGAAAAGTTGTTTATTATTAAGCCTCTTATCCCTTTTATGTAGTTCAGTTTTAAGAGCAAATACAATCTTCGAGTTTTCTTTTGGCAGTTCGACATGCAAACAAGCAATTGTACTTGATAAAGCCTTCCCTTTTCAAACCAACGGTCATTACGGTTTTGAGTTTGGTTCTGAGCGTTTTGTAGAGATACAACGTGGTAGCAACACCTTGTTTAGCAATCGTCCTTTTTATTTTTCGGTTAAAGTGCCCGAGGGCAACTATAGGGTGACGATCGGATATAAGGGTTTATCTGATAGTACCTATCATAGTACTGTCCGTTCTGAATCAAGACGACTTCATCTGGAAAATATTGCCGTAGCACGAGGCAAATCGATGCACAAGAGCTTTATCGTCAACAGAAAAGACTTCCGGATTGCAGAGGGTAAATATGTACGGTTGAAAATGCCGAGAGAACCTGAAAAGCTCGACTGGGATGATAAGATCACCTTGGAGTTTCAGCGCACGAATAATATAGCGTACATCCGTATTGAAGCGATAAACGATGTGCAGACGCTGTTTCTAGCGGGAAATTCAACAGTTGTTAATCAGGAAAATGAACCGTGGGCTTCTTGGGGACAGATGATTCCCCATTTTTTCAATGACAAAATTGCAATAGCCAATCACGCCGAATCAGGATTAGCATTGAGTTCTTTTCTTTCGTCCAATCGGTTAGAAAAAATTCTTTCTGTCGCTAAACGAGGAGATTATCTATTCATTGAATTTGGTCACAACGATCAAAAGGAGAAAGGGGAAAAGGCTGGAGCATACAATGGTTATACTGAGCGTCTCCGATACTTTGTACAGCAATTTCGGGCTATCGGAGGGATTCCGATTATCCTCACATCGACCGCACGAAGAGCTTTCGACGACAGTGGAACGCTACAATATACACTGGGAGATTATCCAGACGCAGCGCGTAAGGTTGCACGTGAATTACACGTACCTCTGATCGACCTGAATAAGATGACACATATCTTCTATGAAACCTTGGGGGTAGAGGACTCTAAAAAAGCATTCGTGCATTATCCTCCGCATACCTTTCCGGGACAGTCCGAACGTCTCCAAGACAACACACATTTCAACACCTACGGTGCTTACCAAATTGCCAAGATGGTGCTTCAGGGGATAAAAGAAAACAAACTAGCCATTCGAAGGCAGATAGTCGATTTTTCAACATATGATCCGGCAAAGCCAGACGATTTCATGCAATGGCACTGGCCATCGAGCGTTAAATACAGTGAAGTCAAGCCGGATGGGAACTAAAAAACAGTCAATCCATCATGTACAGGACACAGCAGGACAGGTAGGTTAATGGTGTAAAGAAGCCTGTTTAGTTACATTTTTTAGATATTTCAGCCCCTTTTTCGCAGGATAGTACAGGTTGCTAAACATATGCAGTCGTAATATATTTGTTATATACTAATAGCAATTAAAAACTGAACAACTAATTCAAGAGGTGATATCAATGTGAAGAACCTCCAGAAAGGAAACCAAGTAAACAAGATATGTTTTTTTGTCATAAGCATAAATTTGGATAGGGACACGAGATAACGATTGGGATCAATACCACCATTTTGCGTGAATGAGAGGAAGTCATAGATATATAAACCTGAAATACAAGTAGAACTATTTTAAGCGTATTTGAAAGAGATGTTTTAGGCTGATATGAGCCTCTCTTGGAAAACGTTAGAATAAAAGAGAACCGAAATTAAACTTAGAAGATAAACAAATAAATTATGAAACGATTTCTTTGGCTAGGAACGATAATATACATCGCCGCTGTGTGCTTTGCATTTGTAGCGTTGAACGAAAATCGCATTGTTTTAATAGGAGATTCTACTGTTCAATCCGGACAGGAAGACCGTCCGGATGGTGTGTGGGGATGGGGCTCCGTCTTGAAGGAGCTTTACGAAAGCACGGAGTTGATTATCGATAATCAAGGGGTAGCAGGTACGAGTAGCCGAACTTTTTATCGAGATCGTTTTGCAGGGGTGTTGGAAGGGCTGTCGGCAGGAGATATTCTGATGATGCAATTCGGGCACAATGATGTGGGTTCTGTAGATGGAGACGGCAAGTCTAGTCTTAAAGGTATCGGGGCGGATACGCGGACCGTGACCAACTCTTCGGGTGGTACGGAGGTTGTACATACCTATGGATGGTATCTTCGTCAAATGGTGCAACAGGCAAAAGCGAAAGGTGTACGGGTAATAGTTGCATCACCGGTGCCCAAGAATAATTGGACGGATGAGTTTATCTCCCGCGACGTCGATCAATATGCGCTGTGGGCAAAGCAGATTGCGACAGAAGAAACCGCTGATTTTATGGATCTACAAAATCTAGTAGCCAATTTATACGACTTCATAGGCAAATCGGTCGTGGATACTTATTTTCCTAATGATGCTTTGCATACCAGCAAAGAAGGGGCAACGGAGACAGCTAAAATTGTTTATCAAGGATTAAAGGGTTTAGGTATCATTATAGAGAATGATACTAATGAAAATATCTGGGAATTGTTAGGCGCAGAGGAAGATCTGTCTGCTACAGCCTCTACACATCCGGGTGTTACTACGGTATCTGTGGATGGCGAAGCTATTCCTTATGCTGTTTTTCGTGATGCAGGCGGCTT